>Ga0209395_1004876_pt1 | contig 15421 bp, 5 predicted proteins | sample GOMGulsemesocosm_3_FD_184635 | JGI IMG/M metagenome (GOLD analysis project Ga0209395, IMG submission 184635) | Methane-oxidizing microbial communities from mesocosms in the Gulf of Mexico - GOM9D Gulf of Mexico (SPAdes) (version 2) | ecosystem: Environmental > Aquatic > Marine > Cold seeps... | reverse complement strand
AATTATTTACATCATTATCATCACAAACTTCAACTGGTGTATAGTTTGCAGTTGGTAATAAATCAACGTGTAAAGTAATTGCTTTTATAGTTGAACATCCAGTAGCTGGTACTGTAACTGATCCTGTGTGCTCCACACTTACATAAATAATCTGATCTGGTGTGCTTGTGTTTTCATAAGCATTTGGATTAGGTATTTGAGATGCTGGTACTGGGTTTCCAGATGCGTCTACTGCTGTGAAATATGTTGCAGTATACTCTGAAGTATCTCCTCCAGTAGCAATAATTTCTGTATATAAATGTGTTAGTTCAAACGATGTTAGGTTAAAAGTTACAATACCATCAGTACTTTCGTTAATAGCAGTGGTAGTTAAATCATCTATATCTTCACATTGTTGGTATATTAAATTAGAGCTAGGAAGTACAGGGCTGTTAATAACTACTAAATTAACAGGGACTTTGGTAACACATTCTAAACCGTTAATGGATAATTGTGCATAAATAGTTTGAGTAACTCCTATACCGTCACCATCAGTGTCAACGTTTTCGTATAGTTCAGTAGTATCAATTACTCCAACACTAGGTGAGTGAGTTGCGCTGTAATCAGCTTCTGCTTCAGTTTCAAAGAATTCAACAGTAACTAAATTGTTATTTCCCGTAAGATCTACTAGTATAGTATTTAAATCGAAATATCCAAATCCGTCATTATCAGTATCGCAATAAGTAATTGGATTAGTGAATGGGAATGCTTGAGGAGCAGTAACTACTTCTAAATTCATAGCTTGATAGGCAAGACAATTGGTAAGTATGTCTTCTACACGCACATAAATAATTTGATTTCCTTGATTTAGGTAATTTAGATCTATTGGATCCGTATTATTTTGAGCATCAGCTAAACTTGTAAAATAAGTTGTAGCATAGGTTGTGTTTCCTTGAGTAATTTCATTAATAATAGTTAATGCCAAGGGGCTTGTAAAATCAAAATCAGCAAAATCTCCAGGCCCACCATTATCACATGCTTGAAAAACAGTTGTTGGTGCTATAATATTTGGTAATGCATCTACTTGTAGTACAAGCGATCCTGTAGTGAAACAAGTAACATTATTATTATTACTAATAGTATAATAAATTGTTTGTGTAAACGGTGTTACATTAGTTGTGGTTGATATAAATTGATTAGGAGTAGGAATTGCATTAGCAACAGTATTTGCAATTGCATCTGCTTCAACAAGGTAAAATGTAACTGTTGCATCTGCTGTAGTTATTGCAGTACCTAGTATGTCTGGTATTTGCGCATTTAAATTAAATTCTTCTACTAAATCACCAGTATTAGTGTAATCGCATTCTGTAAGGTTTAAATCAGTACTTGGAGCTGCAGTAGTGTATATTGTATCTCTGAAAATAGTAAAACTAGTAGTAGTACTACATGTGTTATTTATATTATTAGTTACTGTAGCAAATATTTGCAGTGAAAAACTTGGAAAAACTACATCTAGTACATATGCCGTAGGCGTAGTAATTGGTATGTTTACTGGTGCAGCAGGATTAGTATCATCAACCCAATGGTAGCTAACAGTGTATAAAGCAGGGTCTAAACCTCCAGCGGCTATAGAGCCACCTAAAACTGCTTCATTTTGAGTGGTTAAATCAAAAGTTTCTTCTCCAAAAATATCACCAGTAGCAGCGTCTTCATCATCACATTCTCTCATTTCAAGTGGTTGTGTAGCGACAGGAATTAAATCAGTGATAATTTGAAAAGTAGTACTAGTAGTACAAGTAGTGTTTAAATTGTTTGAAATTGTTACTCCTATGGTTTTAGTACCGCTTACATATGTAGTAACATTAGCAGTTGGTATTAATGTAGGTGGAGTAGTAGAATTGTCAAAATAACTTACACTTACATTGGTAAGTAATTGTCCATTTAATATTTCTGTTTCAAATTGTGTTAAGTCAAAGGTTTCTTGATTTACGCCATTTGTTAAATCGTCACACAAACGAATAATTGGATTTGCAGGTTGTGTAGCTGTAGGAACTATATCAACTACTACATTAAATGAGCTAGTAGCAAAACAAAAAGCAGGGTCTGCAGTAAGGATTACTCTAGCAAATAATTCAGTTGATGGGCCAACATAAGGTGGTGTGATAGGAGAGTCTCCAGTGTCAGCATCCGCTTGGTTAGCGTGATAACTTACGGAGTATAGTGTAGTGTTTTGACCGTTTAATAATATAGTATTATTATTATTTATAGGGAAACTAGCTGTCCCATTACCTGTATCACATGCTCGCATTTCTGGAGCGGTACCAATAGTGGTATCTGGTAAAAAAGTAATGGTAGCAGAATCTACTGTATCACAAGCTCCTCCTGATAACGGTAAGGTAGCAGTTAAAGTGTATGTACCTCCAGTATTTGTTGTTAAAGTAGCATTGTTTTCATCTTGAGCATAACCATTAGCTATAGTCATTAATATTGAAGCTGGTGCTCCAATAGGTTGGTGTGACCATTGGTATGTAACGGCACCAGTTAAACCTGGTAAGTTCATAGTACCATCGATAGTTACTGATTGACCTCCACCTTGACAAACAGGTTGAACATCACCAACTTCAACACCGTTGATTGTTAGTACTGGAGCGGTTGTAAAACTATTAGCATCTAAAAATACAGCTGAATCTAATTGTTGGTCGCCATCTCCTCTGTCGGCAACTACTAGTTTTAAATGATATGTTTGTCCAGGAACTACTACTGATTGTGCAGTAAGTTTTACAGTTCTTGCATTGAAATTTATAGGTGAACCAGCTGAATTTATTCCGGTATAAGAACTATATAAGGCTGGGTTAGATGTTGTAGGTGCACAGCTTGTATTGTTATATATAGTACCAACACTTACGGGTATATTAGTTCCTGGCAGTAAAGCAATATTCTTACCACCATGTGCAAAGGGTAAATTATCACTGGGTTTCAAGTCAGGAGTAATTCCAGGCCCAGAAATAATAAATGCAAAACCATCTTGTACTGAGGATCCAGGGCATTCATAACCCGCAGCTTCCCATTCTTCAGAGGCAAAAAGATAATCAAAAGATAAGTTATTAGTAAGTGGGACAAAATCAAATTCTATTACGGTAGCATTATTAGTCTCTACGTTATCACTAAAACGCTCATTTAATATTTGCTCTAGGTCTGAATCTCCAATCCAAGCAGTTGCACCTGCACCTGTCATGGCTCCATTTTGATCAAATGTTTGAGTACCAATACCTGTTATTGTAATTCCAGCATTGGATGGATTTGGACCTTCAGCGGTTATTGAATTACCTGTGCTTAAAATAATACCTTCCTCAAAAGGGAAGTTAGGATTAGCGTTTGAAAAATAACCAAAACTTTTTTGATTGCTATTACTAACGTTATTACAGTAACGATATGTAATGTTTTGTCCATCGGAACAATTATCGGTTAATGTCCCGTTTACTAATTCTGAAATAATTTCAGTAGATTGTGGTAAACCTGTAGGGTTAACATCTATAGATTGGGAGTATGAAATTTGTATTAAAAGTAGTGCGACTAAAGGGGTTAATCTTTTAAACATATGAGTGATAGTTTTATCATTACTGTATTATAACAGCCAGCAAGTTAAATACCCTACCCTTTAAAAGCAAAAAATAAGGTTAAAACACACAAAATTATAGAAATATGTTATTTACAAAGAAAAAGCTCAGGTTATAGAAATGAATTATAATTCATTTCTATAACCTGAGCTTTTATATTCAGAAGTTTATTTAATTAACTTACGAGTGTGAACAACGATATCATTTTCTATAATACGTAATACATATACTCCTTTTGTAAGTTTTGATGTATTAAGAGTGGCATTGCGTTGTAATGTAGTGTTGTACATTATGTTTAATTTATTTGTACCAACAAAATCACTAATATTTATAGTATAAGTTTTATTTTTAGTGGTAGCACTAATATTTAATGTGTTTTGAAATGGGTTTGGGAATACTGTAAATATATTTTCTTTTTTATCAGAGGCCATGAAACCGTTGTTTGCCTCCAGGGTTAATCCTATGTTAGTGCTGTTAGTAGTAGTTCTATACTCAAAGCTTGTACCTAAATCTTTAAGTTGTAAAGCAAATAGGTCAGTTGTGCTATTTAAACTGTTTGGTAAATTAGTTTGTGGGAGTGACAGCTCTGATTTATATAAACCAGTAAGGTATATGTTATCATTAAAGGTTTCAATCTGTGAACTTACCATATAATTATTGCCTGTTATTGTTTCATTAGCTTCCCATATTAGAGATCCATCTACAGCGTTATACTTTCGTAAAAAAGTTGGTGTACTGGCAGTTGAATGAAAACTAAGAAATAAGGTGTTTTCTTGTTCTTTTAAATGTAAATCAGACACTTTATTAACAGTGTTTATAGTAAATTCAGGAGTGGCTGCTAAGTCTCCAGAATGAGCAATAATTTCACTTGAAGTACTGTTGTATATTATAGGAAACCCTAATTGTGTGTCCATGTTATAAACGGAGTATAATATGTTAGAGGAATTATTAAAAAGTAATTTCCCTCCTCCTTGTTTTATAGCAATTGGGGTATATGTATTTCCTGTTAAGGTTAATTTAGCTATAAAATCTCCACTATAATCATTGTTATTAGAGTTGTAGTGATCAATATTAATAGAGCCAGTTGGAAAATTAATATTAGAAGTAGAGGAGGTGGTAGAGTAAATTGTACCACTGACATAAATGTTATTATTGTAAGCTACAATATTATTAATAGTACCGGATTGATTAGCATCTAAATTAAATTCATAATAGTTTTGAGCTAAACCTGAATTACTATCTAGTTGCGCAATTAAAGGTTTTCTTATAGTTGGTGTTCCCGGAAGAATGTAATTGTTGTCAATTTTATTTTTACTGTCTCTGGCGTAAAAAAGGTTGTTGTTAAAAGAATCGGTTATAATATTTTTTTTGTGGTATACTGGGTGTATACTGTAGCTGTGAGACCAATCATCATTAACTTCTTGTAAAGTTTGCGTATTAATTTTGTATACAGAATTCATGAATGAAACATATAATGAATTATCTGTGCTCATATGTAAATATCCGTAACTAGCTTCAGATGATGGTATTGAGAAGGTCCTGAATTCAATAAGTTCTTTGCAGGGATTAAATTTAGCAAGGAATGCGCCTCCTTGGGTAAAATCGTTACCATTTGCTAAAGCTGTTAATTGTGCGGATTGTTCTCCTAAATTCGTGCTTAAAACATAAATATTTCCTTCATCATCAGTTTCAATAGCATTTATTTTTCTTAGAAATTCGTAATGCAAAGGATTGGTACTACCAAAATTGAGTGGCCATGATTGATCACTATTCGCTCCTGATTTATATACCCACTGTGGGAAAGATAACCATGGTTGACTAATAATGATTGCTTCTGGATTAAAATCACAGCCAGTTATTGGGTCAATTCCAAAATTATTGGGCTCATTAATAATACTCAAAGTGTTATTTGTATGGTTGGATATGTATATTTTGTCATCAATCCCCCTTTGTATCCCGCCAAATCTTAAATCCTGGTTTTGTAAATTTGAAGAAATTAAAATGAGCGGATTAATTTTATAACCAATTCTATATTGATAAAGTTCAGAAAGATTATAATTTGGTTTTGGTTTTCTTTCTTCTTGAACAATAGTGTTAGAAGTTTTAAACTGAAATAAATTATTGAGAGTAGTGAAATATATTAATTGACTGTTGGGCGAAAATTCTACACCATAAATGCTACCATAAGTATATGCCCCTGGGGAGTTAACTATTATTTGACCATTTGTGATAGCTCCACTATTGATATTAAAATCAAATAATTGCAATTCGAATAATAATTGATAACTATAAGATATAGCAAGCCTAGTTCCGTCTGGAGAAATTTTAATATTCCCCTGTCCTCTATAATTAGTCTGATTAATATGGCTCATTGTAGGGCTAATTGGTGTTGTTGGGTTTATTGCAACACCATTATTGTCAACTCTATAGGTGTAAAAACTTGAATTGTGTTGAACGATAACCCACGTATGGTCTATTGATGAATTTGTGTATGAAGTTAACCTCTCTGAAGCACTTGTGTTAGTTGTGTTTGAAAAGGGTGTCCCATCTTCATCATTTAAAGGTATATTTTTAAGATTAGTTACTGCTCCCAAACCATTATCTAATGACATGTCTATTTCTGAGTAATAATATCCTCTATTGATATTTCCTCCGGTAACTGAAGGAGCTGTAAACACATAATATTTATTACATGAACCTGGTTTCTTAATGATTATTGACCCTTGTGTAGAGGATCTACTACCGTTTATATTTGCTCCATTCATCATAGCTACCCCAGTACTATTATATATTGTTTCTGAATTAGTATAAAATAATAGTTGACCAATTTCATCTGATACTGATGCGCATCCTTCCCAGCCATCTATATTTGTAGTTCCTACGGTTGGAGTAGTTGTGTTGTTTGCGAAGTTTAAATTGTCATTCGTCCCAAATACCCAATTATTGTTTTCTAATTGCGCATTTACAGTTGCCATACATAATAGTAGTATGGCTAGTATATAGTTTTTCATATTATAATTGTTAAATTGAATATACTGGTGTAAGGTTTTGTTCTTACACCAGTATATTTTCTTAAAGTTTTATGTTTTTTATTTAATTAATTTACGAGTGTGAACAACGATATCATTTTCTATAATACGTAATACATATACTCCTTTTGTAAGTTTTGATGTATTAAGAATGGCATTGCGATGTAATGTAGTGTTGTACACTATGTTTAATTTATTTGTGCCAACAAAATCACTAATATTTATAGTATAAGTTTTATTTTTAGTGGTAGCACTAATATTTAATGTGTTGTTAAATGGGTTTGGGAATACTGTAAATATATTTTCTTTTTTATCAGAGGCTATGAAACCGTTGTTTGCCTCCAGGGTTAATCCTATGTTAGTAGTAGTTCTATACTCAAAGCTTGTACCTAAATCTTTAAGTTGTAAAGTAAACAGATTTACAGTGTTATTTAAACTATTCGGTATGTTTGTTTGAGAAAAATTTGAAGAATTCTTATATAGCCCAGTCATTAAAATTTTATCGTTAAAAGTTGAAATGTTAGGAGAAAAAATAAGGTCATTTGCTCCAAAAGTTTCGTTAGCTTGCCATAGTAGAGCTCCAGTAAGAGCATTGTATTTACTTAAGAAATTAGCTCCTGTATTATTGGCATGTGTTGCAACAAGTAATTCGTTATTAACACCATTGTATTTTATGTCAGATATAATTCCGTTATTAATTATTGTTGAAACTAAATTTAGACTACTGTCAAAAGTGTGTACATTAAAATTGTGATTAGCAAAATCATATCCATTTGGATCACCTTGCAATTGTTTCGCTGCAATAGCTACAGAAACTAGGTCTGTAGCTCCAGAATGTCGTAATATAATATTATCATGAATTGTTGCGTCAAAAGTAAAAGATTGAGTAGCAGATTGTGTATAGGTACCAGCGTTGTATGTTAACTTAGTTATGTGAGCTGTGTTTGATGAAGTTCTACCGGCTATATATAAAATGTTATTATCAGCGATACCTCCACTTAATGGTAGAGTATTAGTAAAACTATTTTCTATAGAGCCATTATCAGCAGTATTAATTTTAGAAATTATTGCTGAATTATTGTTATTTAGATATACATTATTATTTGCTTTATCAATAAAATAAGACTCAGTAAAAGCTATATTATGATTTACAGACCATTCAGGTACTAGGTCTTGATTTAATTTATATAAACTACCACCTGATAGGTTAATTTCTACATAAACAGAATCGTCATTTGTAATGTGGATTTGCCCATAATGATCTTGTAGTATTCCAGGAAACGTATAATTTGCAATTAAGTTTTTACAAACGTCAAATTTAGAAATAAAGGATCTTCCTGTAGTAGTAAAGTCTATTCCATTAGCTAGTGTAGTTAGCTCTGGAGATTGTTGATTTAAACGAGAGCCTAGAACATATGTATTTCCTTCAGAATCAGTTTCAATATCACGTATCCTTCTAACAGCAAAGCTATTTGAGTATAATTCCCCGAAATTTAATGCCCAGGATTCACTAATACTCGCCCCTGACTTGTGCACCCATTGCGGAAATTGAGTTCCAGGATAAAAATCGTTAAAGAGGAATGCACTAGGTGTATAGTCGCATAATTCTCCTGAAATATTTGGCATATTTATAACTCCAATATTGGAGCCAAAAGTAGGAGAATTACCTTGAGCAATATAAATTTTATTATTAATAGCTCTTTGTAGTCCTCTAAAATGCCCATTAGAACTTGAAGATGCAACTATAAAAGGTACAGTTGCTTTTTTACCTATTGTATATTGGTATAATTTATCTGTTTGTTTTTTTTTATTTGTTATTGATTTTTTAAGTAAACCATTTTGTATTATATTATTAGCATGGCTCGTTGTGAAATATAATTGATCAGAACTTGGAGAAAACTCTAGACCTCTCGTGCTTTTTGAAATAACCGAGTTTATATTAGTGTAGCCACTATTGGATATGAGTCCGCTAATATGATTAAATTCATATATATGAACTTCAAAATTATTTAGAGGTGAAATACCGTAATTAGTAGTAGCTAGTTTTTTTCCATTAGGTGAAATTTTCATTACTCCTTGATTATGGAGGTTATTGAATAGTACATTATCACTCTCTACAGCAGTTGTATGAACTCCAGTGTTGTCTATTTTATAAGAATAAAAAAAGTTTGAGTATTCAGTTACTAACCAAGTATGGTTAATTTCATCGCTTGAATAAGAAGTCATTTTAGGAGACTGAATAGGAGTGTTTAAGTTAAAGTTGTATCCTAGATCGGTCAATAAAGGTAATTCTTTATTTGTTGTTACGTCACCTAATCCGTCATTTAGGCTCATGTTTACCTCAGTATATCTGTATCCATAATTTGGATTATTATTTTTAAAAGTGAATACATAGTAAATACTACAAGAGCCTGGCTTTTTTACAATTACACTATTTTGTTGAATAACTTGAGTTGCAGATAAATCGCCATTGGGCATTTGGGTACCGAACTTATTTTTAATAACTAAAGCTCCAATAGAATTTCTATCTACATAAAAAAGTAGTTCTCCCAATTCATTTGAAACACTTGCACTTGTACTGTTTTGATGGGCTATGTTAGGGGATATTTGATTAGGAGTTGATGTGTCATTCGGGAAATTAAGATTTACATTGTTGCCAAAAATCCAATTGCTGTTTTCTAACTGTGCGTTAGCTGTTATCATACTCAATAAGAGTATGAAAAATACATTTTTCTTCATAAATAAAAGTTTAGGTTAAAAAGGAGTTAACTCTCCTATTTAACATAGAGTTGTATGTTAATGGAAAATGTTACCCAAAAAAAAACAATTATTTTAGAAAATAATAAAGATACTAGTGAATATCATAAGAATTTTGCTTTTAATTTAGGTGTAGGTATCCTACAAGTATCTTCTTTTCCGTACCATTTGTATCTGTTTTTAGCTACATAATTGTAAACAAGATCTCTAACAGAAGATGGAAGAATTAAGAAAAATTGTGCCAACTTCCAGAAGCCTAAAAACTCACGCATCACTTTTATTGCGGCTGTTGATTTAATATAATAGGCTTCGTCAGGGACATATAATATTATAGTGTCCAATGATTTATTTTTGATGCCTAAATAATCTTGAATAGCTTTTCCTAAATCGGACTGTAGTGATACAAAACGAAAAACGTCCTTTTTATCATGATCTATCACATAATTGATTGATGAATTACATAAATTACATACGCCATCAAAAAGGATTATTTTTTTATTTTTAGGCAAGGTATCAAACATAGTTAAAGGTACTCTTTTTAAAATTGTTTTAAGGGATTATAATAATGTATATAAGTTATCTATTACTTCATTCGTTGCACCAACTCCAGTTGGTCTAGCTTACATTCAGAAGTAAAAAAACCATAGTTTACAAAGGCTTTCTTTTTTTCAATTTTTTCTAAATCTCCTACCGATCTACTATCAATTAGACGAACTCGATCACCAATACGTAATACATGTTTTGGTTTCGGTGGCTGTAAAGCAGCTATTTTCTTTTCTTCTACTTTTTTCTCACGGATGACAGCTACTTTTTCTTCAACTTCTTTTTGTATTACCGCAACTTTTTTCTTCTGAACAACTTTTTCTTTTTTGGTCAGTTTTTTTCTTTTTGAATTTTCAACTTCAATCAGTTTTAAAAACTCACCTATTAAAGGTTTCTTTTGCCTATTATTAAAGTATGTAGCCGCCATTTTATCAACACGATCACCAAGTGCAATTAGTTTTTGATTGGCATCATATAATTGCTGGTAGCTTTCCAGCTTGTCTTGAATACGTTGATTTACTTTTTCAAGTTTTTCAGTTTCCAAACGTTTTTTTGACTCTTCAGTAGATAAGGTTTTAGTCGTTTTTTCAAGTTTTGACCGTTCTTTCTGAAGCTTTGCAATAGTTTTGTCAAACCTAACTTTGCCACGTTCAACTTTTTTCTTTGCTTTGTTAATTAAACTATATGGAATACCATTTTTTTGAGCAACTTCAAAAGTAAAAGAACTTCCCGGTTGTCCTAATGCCAATTGAAAAGTAGGTTCTAATGTTTTATTATCAAACATCATGTTTGCGTTGGTCATTTCTGGTAATTCATCTGCAAGTATTTTTAAATTTGCATAATGAGTTGTGATTACTCCAAAGGCATTACGTTCATAGAAAACTTCTAAAAAGGCTTCAGCAAGAGCGCCACCTAATTCAGGGTCGGAACCAGTACCAAACTCATCTATTAAAAAAAGTGTTTTTGAATTACACTTTTTTAAAAACTTATTCATGTTTTTCAGTCGATAACTATAAGTAGATAGCTGATTTTCGATTGATTGATTATCACCAATATCAGTAAGTATACTATCAAACAAGCACATTTTACTACGCTCATGAACGGGTACTAATAATCCCGATTGTAACATTACTTGTAATAGCCCAATAGTTTTTAAGGTGATACTTTTTCCACCTGCATTAGGACCAGATATAACAATAATCCTATTGTAATTATCTAGCTCAATAGTTTGAGAAAAAGTTTTAACTCCTTTCTCTTTATTAGCAGTATATAATAGCGGGTGAAAAGCATCTCTAATATAAAGCTCTCTTTCCGAAACTATTTCGGGTAAGATTGCATTTAATTGTTTTGCATATGCTGCTTTTGCTGCCACAACATCAATCAAAGTTAAGTAGGCTTGATATTGTGCTAATAAAGGTTGATAATCTCTAATAAAAGCAGTTAGTGTTTTCAATATTTTAACAATCTCATTTCGCTCCCGATATTCTAAATCTTGTAGCTCTCTACTTAATTGTAGTGTAGCTTGAGGTTCAATGTATGCAATACTTCCGGTTTTTGAGTTACCTAATAAGGATCCTTTAACTTTTTTACGATGCATTGCAGTAACCGCAAGTACTCTTTTATTATCAATTACAGTTTCTCTAATATCATCTAAATAACCTAAACCATTAAAATGAGTTAATGAACTCATGAAACTTTGATTAATACGTCCTTGTAATCCTTTTAATTGTCTTCGAATAATTCCCAATTCTGCAGATGCAGAATCCTTAACATCTCCAAATTTATCAATTATAGCGTTTATAGCCTGAGTGATTACTTTGGTGAATTCAATTTCTGATGAAGTATTATGTAGGGTAGGGTAGTATTCTTTAAATTTTTTAAAATATGCTAATAATAAGTTTGAAGCTTCAGAAATTGTTTTGATTTTTCTAAAGCTTTCTATTTCTAGAAAATAATTTTCAACGGTTAGTGAAGAGAGTTCTTCTGAAATATCATCGAAATAATGGTTGGGTATTGTATTATCATTCTCAAAAGAAGATAAATATTCATTAGTATGATTTAAACTAGTAAACAAGTCTGTTTTATCAGCAAATGGAATAGATTCTAACACCTGTTGCTTTCCTAAGGTAGTAATTGCATGTGTATAGACATGCTGAAGTACTTGCTGAAATTCAAGGTCTTCTAAGGTTTTTGGATGTATTGAAATCATTTGTAAAATTTGAGATACAAAAATAAATTAAAATATATTCTTAATTAGGGGTAGGGGGAGAAATGTTTTACGCGTTATAACTATAACAGATACATGGTTTTGTATGAATTTTATAAAACTTAGTATATATTTGTGAAAAAATAATACCCCTAATTAATAATAAAAAACACCTAATTCTAAAATTTTAGAAACCATGAAGAACAGAACTAGTAGAGGAATTGTGCAGTTATGCTGTATAATTTTTACTTTGTTTGTTAGTGCTACAACGATAGCGCAACAGACAGGAAAATTCACCTATCAAGGTAGGGAAGTTAATTTACCACCTGATGCAGTATTCAGGCCAAGTCATTTTAAATTTATTGATTACAGTGATTTATTACATAGAGTAACAAATCAAGCTGTCAATAAAGATTTTATGGCTGAATTTTCAGAAGAAGATATTCATAACTTTAAAACGATATACCAGGATGATTATGCATACTACCAAGAAGCAGTTGCGTATTTTGATAAATTATCGGATAAAGTGAATAAGGCGTTGTCAAAAAAACAACTTTGGTATATATATATGTATGACCAAGAGTTAAAAAGTAAACTACTATATTTCTAAGTACTATGAAAATTAAACAAATACTTCTTTTTGTATCGCTACTAATAAGTAGTTATACGTTTTCACAGGATTATATTATGGGTACTGATACAGGAACCATAAATACCTGTTCAGGAACTTTTTATGATTCTGGAGGACAAAGTGCTTCATACGGGGCTTCAGAAAATAATACTATAACTTTTTGTCCAGGTGCAGGAGCAGATCCAAATGCTGTAATTAGACTTGATTTCACGGCTTTTAATACACAAGGTCCAGACACAGCTTGTACAGATATACTAACAATTCACATGGGTAACTCTGTAGGAACGGCTCTTCCAAACCCAGTTGGATATTGTGATAATTTAGGAGCTTTTACAATTCAATCAGTAAGTCCTGATGGTTGTATTACAGTTACGTTTACATCAAATAATACCTTACAACAATCAGGTTGGGCAGCTAATGTAAGTTGTTATGTACCTTGTACGCCTCCTGTAGCTAATTTAGTTGATGACAGTACGTTAGATATTTGTCCTACTACTGCTCTTAACCCAGGAAATAATGTAGTGAGTTTTGATGCGAGTAATTCAACAATTACAGGTTCCGATTCAATAGCTACTTATAATTGGTTTTGGGGTGATGGTACAAATGAAACTACTACTACACCAAATGTAACACATACATATCCTACTGAAGGAATCTATCAAATGACTTTAATTGTAAGGAGTGATAATACTGTTGATGATCCTTTGGGATGTGAGAGTGCTCCTAAAAATAGGCTAATACGTATCATGCCAGCTCCTAGTTATACAGGAACAGGTGCGAGTGATGTAGGAACAAATACACCAACATTAACATTAGAGATTGATTGTAATGAATCGGTTGATTTAATAGGTTTAGTAACTTCTCAAACAAAAACACAAACACCACCATCATTAAATGCTGGTGTGACACAATTACCTGATATTGTTGGTACACCATTTGAAAATGACTTAGATTTTGCGGGATTATTTCCTACTGGAGCTACAATAACTCCAGGATGTTATCCTACATTAAATTTTGAAATTGAGCATTCCTATTCAGGAGATTTAATTATTGAGTTAATTCCACCAGGAGCAGGAACAGGGGTAGTTGTTTTTAATGCTCATGCAAATGGTACTCACTTTGGTACTTGTGGAAATGCGACTGATGATGGTCAGCCTAATACGCAACCTCACGACCCTGGTTGTACAGCTCCATATTCCGTTGTAAGTACTGGTGGTGCTTCATGGCTTGGTGGTAACACGGTAACTACTGCTGCGCCTAGTGTTAATGGTACTTGTGCAGAATATACTGGTGTATGTGAACCTGCACAATATTATATTCCGCAAGCGTACACTTCAACAAACCCTTTTACACCTCTTGATGGGGCATTAATGAATGGTACTTGGACGTTGAAAATAACAGATACATTAGGGTCTGATAATGGTGTTTTGACTAGTTGGAGTTTAGATTTTCCAGGAAATTGTTTTGGTTCAATTGAACATGTAACACCTGACTTAACGGTTTCAAATACAACTGCTGCGCCAAGTGGTATGTGGTTGCATACTGGAACAGGACCTGCGGTACCTGCTTTAGCAGCTCAAACAGCAACAAGTACTGCTGCGGTTGACCCTGGGCCTGATGGATGTCCTGCAGGAGAAACATGTGATGGAACTCAAATAGCTAATAATATTACTGTAGGGCCATTTGCAACTGGAGCACAAAGTTATACGTATACATATGTGGTAATTGATGAATTTGGTTGTCAATATGAACAAGATGTTATAATTAATGTAACTGATACATGTACACAATGTACCTTAGATTTATCATCAGCTGCTGGGACAGATGCACAAACAATTTGTGAAAACACAGCAATTACTGATATTACATATTTAGCAGGAAACGAAGTTACTAGCGTTACAGTTGATGCAGGGTTACCAGCAGGTGTAACTGGTAGTTATGACGCTGCATCAAGTACATTTACAATTACAGGAACCCCAAACCCTGGTGTTTCAGGAACATTTACATATACTGTTTCTACTGTAGGCTGTTTAGGAGCTGTTGTGGTAACGCAACAAGGGACTATTATAGTTACCGAATTACCAACAGCAAACATTGTTTATGGAGCTACACCTTATTGTACTTCAATTACAAGTTCAGAAACAATTACTTTAACAGGAACAGCTGTCTTTACAGGGGGAACATTTAGTTCAACAGCAGGTTTAACGTTAGATGTAATTACAGGAGAAATTGTACCAAGTACAAGTATTGCAGGAACATACACTGTAACTTATACTTTAGCTGCCGCTGCTGGGTGTCCTCAAGTTATAGCAACAACTACTGTTGATATAACTGAATTACCAACAGCTACAATATCTTATGCTAACACACCTTTTTGTAATTCTATAGTTACTGCAGAAGTAGTTACCATAGTAGGTACTGGAGCATTTACAGGAGGAGTATATAGTTCAACAGCAGGATTAACATTAGATGTGAATACAGGAGCAATTGTACCAAGTACAAGTACTGCTGGAACATACACCGTAACATATACTGCACCTGCAAGTGCTGGATGTGCTGTTGTACCAGTAACAACAAATGTTGTTATTACTGAATTGCCAACAGCAAACATTGTTTATGGAGCTACACCTTATTGTACTTCAATTACAAGTTCAGAAGC
>Ga0209395_1004875_pt1 | contig 15422 bp, 7 predicted proteins | sample GOMGulsemesocosm_3_FD_184635 | JGI IMG/M metagenome (GOLD analysis project Ga0209395, IMG submission 184635) | Methane-oxidizing microbial communities from mesocosms in the Gulf of Mexico - GOM9D Gulf of Mexico (SPAdes) (version 2) | ecosystem: Environmental > Aquatic > Marine > Cold seeps... | reverse complement strand
GCCTCTAACTTGAACTCTCGGGGATAGGTTTGAGAGGGTTTACGTGTATTTTTCATTGGATACTCCTGAGAAACATTGTCTCTCAATTAAAGTGTCCGTCAAACTATAACAACTTCAGTCTGTCCCCGATTGTCTCCGAAAAACCCATATAAAGATTCCGATAGATTCTACTTAGTCCGTTGTTATCAAAGACTTTATAAGAAATAAACTCATGCAACACCGTTGCGGTTGGTATGTGTTATTAAGGTTATCAGGCAAATAGATGAGAATCGTTCTCTCCCATTTGGACATGCCAAAATGAGTATGTCAGACATAAAAAAACCTATCCACTTTCAATGCAGATAGGTTGGTTAATGAGGTGGAATTAAAACGTGGCCTCTCAGGCTATTATAGACGTTGCCCTATTGCTCTATGTTTTTTATATACTCTATTGCAGGGGGAACCCCTAACTCTCCTGCTTTCCTTATACACTCTATTCCAAGCTCTTCATTAGAGTTACAACCAACTCCCTCGTAAAGAAATCTACCGTAATTATATAAACCGCTATCCAGGTTTTTATCTGCCGCCTGCTTATACATACTAAAACTAAGCGTCAAATCTTTATCTACATAGATACCATCTTCAAATATTACGCCTAATGTATTTAAAGTCCATTCGTGTCCTAAGTCGGCAGATTTTTTATAAAACATAATGGCTTTATTCATGTCTGTCTCACAACCAATTCCACATGCGTAACAACGGCCTAAATTTGACAACCCGTGCATATCATTCTGGGTCGCAGATTTTTCATACCAGGAAAATGCTTTTTTATAATTTCCAGATACAAAAAGCCCTTCCTCATACATCATGCCTAAGTAATTTTCTGAAACAGATGCCTTAAAAATGGAAAAAAAACGATGTATTAAGTAGTTAAAGAAATTATTCATAACTTACATTCTCAACCTTGTTGTTAATAACACATACCACCTGGATACAAGTCACCGTACGGGTCACCCAGAGGGGTTGACCATAGTAAGCCTGCAGGTAATGCAGCCCAAGGTGAACCAAGAACTCCAACTGCAACATTTCCAAGACCCGGCTTAATTGCGTTCAGGCCATACTTTAAAGCTTGCTTACCGGCTGTTTTCCCTGCAGCTGTGCCTGCTTTTTGAGCTGCGGTCGGATTTTTTGTATAACCTTTAGAAACAGGGTTTCCAGTACTTCCGGTTCGCCCAGATCCATCTTGATAGCCTCGAGGTAATGTATTATTTGGTTTTCCTCCCATAAGCCCATTGCTATCAATCCAGTTAACGGGATCACTAAACACGTACCCATAAAGGTTAGTATCACCACCAGAAAACCCTATCGGATCTCTTGCCGTCCAACGACCACTCTCAGCATCATAATCCCTAGCACCAAACCTTACCAGCCCTGTCGCCGCTTCATACAAACCACCCGCAAAACCAAAGGGCTGAAAGCCTGGGTTCGTATCCTGCAACACATTACCGAACTCATCGTAGTCCATGCGTTGAGCAATAGAACCATCCGCCAAGTTAATCACCAATCGAGGGCTGCCTAGGTGATCGCTGATAATGCGATAGGTATTACCACCCTTAATCATATAAGCAGGCACGTTGACCTTATCCGCATAGACAAACTGACTGACCATTTGGTTGTTGCCATCCAGCTCTGCAACAGGATTGAGTTGATCTTGGTACAAGAAACCCTGCACCAGATTACCATCTACTTTTTTACCGACGCGGCGGTTACTACCGTCAACGATATAACTAATAGTTTGATCAGGTAAGGTGGCCGTTTTTAGATTACCAAACACATCGTAGGTATATTGTGTGGTTTCAGCAATAGGCCCTGCATTAGATGTCTTACTTAATAAATCACCATTAGCATTGTAGCTATAGCTATTATCGCCATAGCTCAACAAGCGATCCTGCTCGTCGTAGCTGCCACTGATTGTGCTTACGCCCTGTACCTTGCTCGTACGATTGCCATTCTTGTCATAGCTATAGGTCGTGGTAATGCCCCCCTGCGTCACCGTGCTTAACCTGCCTGCTACGTCATAAACATAGTCAACCGTTTGCGCTACACCCTGCACCGTCTCTATCTTTTGCGTAATACGGCCCAACTTGTCACGTGTGTAGCTAGCGCTGAACTGTGTCGTACGCACATCACTATTGTTCGGGTCTAGGCCATTAACAACCTGTAGCATCGCGTTGATCTGACTTTGCGCGCTAGTCACATGACTGCTTGCCGTGGTAATACCCGCCTGATCAAATTGACTAGTGCTTAAACCACTAATGCCTGCCGCTTGGTTTAACTGCATTAGCTTATTATTCAACGCAGTTTGCGTTTCTGTGATTTGATCAGCACTGACTGCTGTGGTGATCGCGGTCGTATTTTCCAACTCACCCGCAGCGCCTAAATAGGGCTCTAGCAAGCTATCCGCATCGCCGCCACTGGTCGCCAAGGCATCCATCGCTGCACAAGTACTTTCTGCGCCTGCAGGACAGCCACACACCCAGCGTTCGCGCTCAAAATCATCATAGAGAATTTCTGAAGCGGCTGTTTGCTCATCAGTAAATGCTGACTTGGGATATGCTGTAGTAGTCATATCGCAGAAACCTACCACATAGAAACCACTACCAAATGTCGCTGGATAGTCAAAGAAACCCTGTGAGGGGCAGTTTTGCCCACTAGGACATTCGCACAGCCAGCCTTCATTCAATAAGTCTGTATTTACATCAGCCGTGTTGTAGCTAACGCCAGCGGCATCCAGTGAACTTTGCTTGTACATATCAAACGAGCCACCACAAAATTCGCCGTCTATGTATTGATTAGTAGTGCTACTACCGCCTGTATAGCTACTCACTAATGTGCTGCGAATACTAGCTATTGAGGTATTTAATGCTGACAGGCTTCCAGACAGTAATGAGCTAACCGTCGGCGCTTTGCCCACATATTCTGCAGTAAAATCTGTTACTTCAGCAAAACCATTGTGTTGACTACTGGTTTCTATAGCCGTATCACTGTCACCCATGTGAGTACCTGTAAGCAGGCCATTATCTACATTTCTGGTAAGCGTTACTTCCCCAGACTTTGTTAGCAATAGGTCATTATCGTACTCAAAGGTAATAGCAGGCTGACTAGCCACAGTTTGCGCCGTCACCATAAAGTCATTGTTATAGCTGTAATCCACTGAACCACTGACCGCGCCTAACCAAGCCACTTGAGTGACAAGGCTGCCATCATACGTAAATAAGGTATTGATACTATCGGGGCTTTGCAGATCGGTCAGCTGACCCGTCGTATCGCTATAAGTATAGTTATACTCGCCATCGGGTGTGGTAACTTTACTCACGCGGCTCTTAACAGGGTCATTAGTAATATCAATGCTCTTGCCATCGGGGCGAGCTATGCGCGTAAGCTGCTTATCTCTATTGTATTCATAGCGCGTGGCAGGGGCCGTGACTAAGTCCGTCTCCGGCGGGGTGTACTCGCCCTCTAGGTCAAAGTCATTCTGCACAAACTGATGCACCACTCCCGTTGGCAGGGTTAACTGGGTCAGATTGTCGTTATCATCGTATTGATATTGAACCGTGCGATCACCTGGCATGGTCTGCTGAGTGATACGACCAGACGTATCGTAAGCATAGGCCGTGCGGCGGTTCTCCGCATCAACCGTTGCAGAGAGATATTCGGCTTGAGCGCCTACGCCATTGTATTCGTACTGTACTTCGCGAACATCAACTCCATGAGTAGCATTAGCTAAAACCAACCGACCCCGCTCATCGTACTGCATATTTTTATCAGCCAAACCCGTCGTAATAACTTTAGTCGCTAAGCCTTGGTTATTAAACTGGGTATGACTAATACGCTGCTCTGGAGATGTGACGGTATATTGTTTATTAAACGTTGAATAGACAACGCTAGAGGTTCGATTATTTGTTTCGGTAATAACACTGTAAGTAGAAAGGCCTCCATCGGGCGCAAGCTCAACTTCTCGGTTCGTATAAACCTGTAGACTTAAACCACTAGGCGTTTGGGTATTGCTGGAGCTAACGTATTTTGCTGAAACTTCAAACAAGGAGTCTAAGCTGCTACGACTCAGTGAGGTCGCACCAGAAGGGTATTCTGTACTTCTTCCGACGCCAGAGGCAAACACTCTTGCCTTAGTTTCGGTTTGGTCAAAATTAGTTACATTCCGCTTAAGGTCACGCGGTTTGTATGGGCAGCCAGTATCTATTTTTTCAATAGATATTATTTTTTTGCGCCCTTCGGCAGTAGTCATAATGACTTGGTATTCATCTGTGTCTTGCGTTTCTATACCATCTGCATCCACATACTCCAGTGTCCAGCCAGCACCACCAGGGGATTCATCAGAAATTAATCGCCCCGAATCATCGTAGTCAAACTTGTACTCAAGATCGCGAGGGTTTTTATAATTGATCAGCAAATTAGAAGTGTTGTACTGCATTGTATGCTGGCGGTTTTCAGGCAATAAGACCTGACTTAGCATACCTCTTGAATTATAGGCCAGTTGAGACTCAGCACCATATGGCCCCGTTATTTTAGTTACTCTCTGGTCACTACCTAAGATAAAGGTGGTTGCATTACCATGAATATCGGTAACAGATACTAATTTTTTATCAGCATTATATTCGAAATTCCAAATTATGTTTTTGGTGACCACGTCCTCTGTTCTTAAATGCTTACCTAGCGAGTCAAATACAAATAACGTTAGGCCATCTTCTGACGGTATTAAAATCTCATTAATCCCCACAGAGTGCTGAGGCAAAAGAGTTTTCACTTCATATATTTGAGTAGAGTCTTTGAAGTAGAATGAACCATCGTAGCCTGCAGAAATTTGTAGATATTTATCAATACCCGTCTCGCCCACTAAAGCTGGAACGTTGTAAGAGTTATCGGCATTGGTCTTAGCAATTTCATTTACTCTTCCATTTTTATTAATATAATAAATTCTACTTTCTAGTGAGTTACGAGAACTAACGAAGACCCCGCCTTCCACATCAATATGAAGTGACTCAGGGTCGACTATAGCTGTTGTTAAGCGGTGACCTCCTGACACCTGACTACCAAGGCCAGTAGTGCTCCCTGGCCCCATTCCTGTCCCAATATAAGTATCAATCACCCCATTAAGCGCTATTGACCTAACCCTTTTGTTCTGTGTATCAGCGACAAGTAAAACGCCATTATCCATTACCGCCAAACCACTTGGAGCGCTAAACTCCGCACTAACGGCCAAGCCACCATCACCGCTGTAACCTCGTTGCCCCGTACCAGCATATACTGAAGATGTACCTGTGCTATCGACCTTAATAACCTGATCACCCTTTGTATAAAAAGTGTTGCCATTTCTGTCCATTGTAAAGCTAGTTGCATCTAGTCGGCTCGCTGGGCCACTGCTTACAACTTGTGTTATCTTTTGGTCTTTAATGAGATAGATGCCTTTGCGAGCTAGCAACATGACTCCACCGTCATTGTTAAATTTAATGCGAGAAACATCCTCCAATTGCTGGTCATCAGGTAAGTCAGGATATGGAGAACCAACTAAATTTGTACCACTGGCAACCAATGTGATTACGCCATCATGGCGTTTATACAAACTGCGCCCGTCATCAGTACTCCAGTATAGGTCCCCATCTGGGGATACAGCGTAGGAATCTATACCATTTATAAAATATTCCGCATTGAAAGGAATGTTTTTAAGTGCCTTTTCAACAATAAAGCCTGCATTTTTAGCAGCCCTTATGGAACCATCCCCGCGATAAAGGATTCCTTGGTTTGGGTTATAAAAGTGATGCTCATTAACAGACCATCCACCTATATTACTAGTCATAATAACGGGGGATTGCACCCTTGTTCTATAGTCTAAACGTGTATAGGTTATGGCCGCCCTATTGCCCCATTCTGTCACTGTGTTATAGGCATAAAGGACTGTAACACTAGGCTCGTACTCCCCTACTAGCTGCCTTCCCCATTTATCTTTTCCATCCCACTCAAAGTCCCACAACATATTGGGCTGAACATTAGCTGGATATTGACGAACAAAAGTTTTGCTTCCAACGGTAATAAGTATACGAATATAGCGAAGTGGTAGCGGCCCTATATCATCAACCGTTGCGCCCGTAGCCTTTACTTGAACTTTACTAGCGCGAGCCCTGATTCCTCCTGTATCAGTAAAGTAAGTTAAATTATGCGGAGTTCCAGACACATCAATAGACTCTCCCAAAGAACCATTATCTGGCTTGATAATACAGCCACATTCTTCCTTATATTCTTCATTCTCCGTTAATTCCAGAAATGGTAATATATACTCTGGTGGCTCAGTAAGTCCATCAGGTATACGAATAGGGATACAACCAAATCCTGTAAAATGATTCGTCTGGAAACGCCAGAAAACTTTACCCGCATCATACTCTTCGGCTAACTTTGATAATTCCTGATCGCTAATGCCTAGAACTGCAAGCTGGAAAGGGGTTGCTTCACCGTTGCCTGTAACATCCAGCACTGCTTTACCATTTTCTTCTCTAAGTATTTTAACAACAACGCCATCTTGCATTGGTTCCCAAAGTGAATTTTCGTAGTCATACCAACTAACAGGAACTGGCCTACCCGGTTGGCTACTATTAAAGTTATCAATATACACAGGGATAAACTTATTAAAATCAACTTGCTTTGCACCTGCTGCTATCGCCTCATCTACGGATAGTTCGACTCCATATAAAAATGGATTAATTTGTGAACTATCTCCAGGCATTTTCTGAATATCTTCTTGACCGACTGTATATTCCGTAGCACGAACATTTAATTCTGTAAGAGGATGTGATGAGCCATCCTGAAGCTGGTAACTAGCCTGCAAGCCCTGGGGGAACATAATCATCACTTGGCGTGATCCATCATCATCTGTACTTATCGAGCTACGCGCAATTTGTATCCCTTGATTTGCAGAAAGATTGATCGCTGTGACTTTTTCATCTAATGGGATCATTGTCACATCATCTACTGATGCAGTTTGATTCCAGCCCAATTTAATCTCACGCTGCAGCGAAATCAGACCTTCTTTTTCATAATTCAGCGTAGCAACAAAACCGCCGTTCACAACTAAATCAAACTCACCGTTTAAACGTGTTCTGGTATACCCGAATTCTGGATGGTTATGTACGCTAACTTTAACACCCGCAAGCGCAGTGCCATCACCCTTGAAGGCTTTACCCGTCAACAACCCAACTCTCTTGACTTCGATCTTCTCTACATCAACCTGCTTTTGAGTTGGGTTTAGCCCTGTATAAAGGAACTCATATTGCTTATGAATAGGAGTAAATTGAGAAGTAGGTAACACCGGTGCTATCTTTGCTGGGTCAACAGGAATATCCACACCTGCCTTCGTTTCTTCGCTTTGATTGCTTGCTGTATCCACCACTACAAAGGTGAATACGTCACCTACCTGTGCAGCAATTTGTGTTGTAAATGATCCGTCGAAATTCGCTACAACAGTTACTACTTCACCGGTACGTGTATTAGTAATTTGGATGTTAGCACCTGCTTCTGCAGAGCCCATAGGCGCAGTCACTTGCACCTTGCCATCGGGTGCTGGAAGGCTTATCTGAATATGCAGGTCATTAATTGCAGCTGGCGCACTGGTATCTAATATGACGCTGCGTACTACTGTGGTGATATTACCCGCTAAATCCGTAGCAACGGCTGTTAATGTATTACCGCCTTCAACTAAGCTTGCTTCATGCTCAAAAATACCATTGGCGCTAACAAGAACAGCATCACCATTTATGGTAAGTACAGCCGCCTCATTCAGCTGGCCAATGATCTGAGTTGGCGTTTGGTTAGTAACCGTGTTGTCGCTGGGTAGAGTAACAATCAGCTCTGGGGCAACCGTATCTACCGTGACGGATAGGGCTACAGGGTCAGAGTCTTCACCATTAGCATTCTTTAAAATAAAGCTAAGATTATGTACTCCCTCTTGTAATGCACCAGGAATACAAACCACTTTTTGACCCACCACATTACAACTAACCTCGGTAATCGCACCGTCAACACTCAACTCAATATTTTGTGCAGCCGCTGATAGGCTTTTCCCCGCCACATCAATGCTGAATTCAGGTGTGGCAGTATTTAGATACGCATTGTCTACTGGTGACTCAAGGGTCAATACCGGCTTAACAGCATCACCATCAGACGGAGCCAATTCAATACCTTCAATAGCTCTAGATGTATCCTCTTGTCCTCCGTAGAAAATATCCAGTATCCACCACATCCACTCAGGATATTGGCTGTAAATATCATCTAAAAAATGAGTACTCCGAGGTAATACGTCACGTGGAATAATCGTTTTTTGAAGCTCACCAATCGTATTGTGATGTGTAATTCTGTACCAGCTCGCGGTAAACACGCTATTACTCTGAGCATCAAACTGCAGATCAGATATGTCTTCGCCCCAGTAACCTTGAAAGGGCTTAAAGGCTTTATCGGAATATCCATTCTCATCCACATGGATTACTTTTCTTGAACTGGCTATCCAAGCTCCACCCTGTTGATCAGTTTCCACATGTTGAATCGGGCTGTAACTAACCCACTCATCAGACAATAAGTTTCCGTTGCGGTCATAACGCTGTAGCCAGCGTCCATCAGCTACCCATAGCTGGCCTAGCTGTTCGTCAAAATCTAATGTGCCAAACTGGTTATACCAAGCACCACGAATTTTGCGTGTTTTTTCGCCCAGCGTATTAACCGCGATCAATTTTTTAGGTAAAGCCACCCATATCGTTTGTGTTGCTTTATCTAAAGTAACAGCTTGAATGCGTTTACCAAATTTAATGGTATTTTGGTGTAAACCCTGAGCATCAAATACAAATAGCTTTTTACCTGCCGCAACCCAAGGAGCGCCATTATTCAATGTAATGGACTTAGTGGAGTGTTTAGCTAGTTTAGGCGTTTGTTGTGCTAGAGATTGATTCCCTGCCGAGCTGAACTGCTTGAGAATACGTTGCTGAAGTGTCCATACCTCACCTGAATCACTATCAACGCTTAAAGCCGATAGTTCGCCTGTTTCATCGAGTTCAACAAGGGCTTGTTCAGTTTCAGTATCTAACTGAAAAACACCTGTATTCTCGTTAACCCACAATTTTGAGGGGTTAGATAAAGATACCGATTGAAAAGATAATAGGCACACGAACAGTAAAGCACTGCGATAAAAACGCATAACGATCTCCATAGCAAATTCTTGGACTTGCTATTGCCCTGAGTAGTGGGCGATTTATTAATATGTGAGAGGAATAAACCCCATCCCTTTTATCGGCAATCTTGCCGAAAGCTCGCGCACTCTATCAACTGATTTAAACGTTCACAAGTCAGTGACGGTTATTGTAAAATAGATGACTACTAAAATTGAGTAGTTACACATACATCCACTTACTCCCCTCGCCAATCCACGAATTTTCTATACTGCGAAGCCAAGGTTCTCCCGCCCAATTCACCGATGTCGATATCGAGGCTGGCCGGTTGATTATGATTAGTTTGCTATAAACAATGCGGGCTACAAACACCTAGCCCCATGCAACTTCTTATAACTCTCAATCAACCTTAGGTGCTTATCCAGCCCTTCCAACTTCATACTCGTCTTCGTCAGCCCAAAGAACCTAACCTCACCCTGCACGGACCCAAGCACATTAGCCATAACATCTTCACCAAACATGCGGTTCAGGTTATTGATAAAGCCATCCAGCTCTAGCTCATCATCTAAGCAAATCTCCAACACCGCATTCACCGCCTGATAGAACAAGCTGCGGGCGACGGTGTTGTCGTTGTACTGCAGGAAGTCTTCAACTAACTCGGCGGCCTCTTCCAACTCTTCGACCGCTAGGCAGATGAGGATTTTCAGCTCGAGTATAGTCAGCTGCCCCCACACGGTATTTTCATCAAACTCGATGCCGATCAGGGTTTTAATATCGGTGTAGTTATCCAACTGGCTTTCTTCTAAGCGCTCGTAGAGTGCGATTAAGGCGTCTTCGTCCAGTGAATGAATATTTAGAATATCTTCGCGGTAGTCCAAGGACTTATTGGTGTTATCGTCGATCAAATCTTCAACGGGATAGACCTCGGAGTAGTCCGGCACAAGGATGCGGCAGGCCGTGGCGCCTAGGTCATCAAATACAGCCATATACACTTCTTTGCCTAGGTCTTCGAGAATGCCCATCAAGCTGGCGCATTCTTCTGTATTGCTGCCGGAGAAATCCCACTCGCAGAATTCGTAGTCGTGCTGGTCGTTAAAGAAGCGCCAAGAGATCACTCCCGTTGAATCAATAAAGTGATCGACGAAGTTTTCTGGCTCGGTCACTGCCAAGCTATTGAAGGTGGGCTTAGGCACATCATTGAGGCCTTCAAAGCTGCGCCCCTGTAATAGTTCGGTAAGACTGCGCTCCAGCGCAACTTCTAAGCTGGGGTGTGCACCGAAGGAGGCAAATACGCCGCCAGTTTTTGGGTTCATTAGCGTCACACACATCACCGGGAACTGACCGCCTAGGGACGCGTCTTTGATCACCAAGGGGAAACCCTGAGCTTCTAGGGCGTCGATGCCCGCCAAGATATCGGGATACTTTTCTAGCACGCGGCGTGGTACGTCGGGCAAGGCAATCTCTTGCTCTATGATCTGGCGCTTCACCGCGCGTTCAAAAATTTCCGACAGGCACTGCACTTGCGCTTCGGCTAAATTGTTGCCCGCGCTCATGCCATTCGATAGGAATAAGTTTTCTATCAAATTGGAGGGGAAGTACACCGTCTCGCCATCTGACTGGCGTACATAGGGAATAGAGCAGATACCACGATCGACACGCCCCGAGTTGGTATCAATCAAGTTTGAACCACGCAGCTCACCATCAGGATTGTAAATTTCTAGGCAGTAGTCATCCAAGATGCCCGCTGGCAGCTCATCCGCATCATTCGGCTTAAACCACTGTTCATTCGGATAGTGTACAAAGTCGCTATTGGCGATCTCTTCCCCAAAGTACTGATCATTGTAAAAAAAGTTACAGTTCAGGCGTTCGATGAACTCACCCAAGGCCGAGCACAGTGCACTTTCTTTGCTAGCGCCCTTGCCGTTGGTAAAGCAGGCAGGAGATGCCGCATCACGGATATGCAGCGACCACACATTCGGTACCAAGTTACGCCAAGAGGCGATCTCTATCTTCATGCCCAGATCTGCCAAGATGCCGGTCATATCGGTGATCGTCTGTTCTAATGGCAGATCTTTGCCCAAGATGTAAGTACTGGCCTCTCCTTCTTTCTGGCCCATCAACATGGCTTGTGCGTCTTCATCTAGATTGGCTACCGACTCGATCTTAAAATCGGGGCCCGTCTGCACGACCTTCTTTACGGTACAGCGATCTATAGAGCGCAATATGCCCTGGCGATCTTTGTCTGACAGGCTCTCCGGCAGCTCGGCCTGAATCTGGAAGATTTGGTTATAGCGATCTTCAGGATCAACAATATTGTTTTGCGACAGGCGGATATTTTCCGTAGGGATATCCCGAGCCACACAGTAGACCTTTACAAAATAGGCCGCACACAGGGCAGAGGAAGCTAGGAAGTAATCAAAGGGGCTAGGCGCAGAGCCGTCGCCCTTATAGCGAATGGGCTGGTCAGCGATAACTGTGAAGTCATCAAACTTGGCTTCTAGTCTAAGGTTGTCGAGAAAATTGACTTTGATTTCCATCGTGTGGATTCCGTTGAGCTGTACGTGTTAATTAGATGGGGCAATTATCGGTGCTTTCGCGGCAATAGTCTTGGCTTAATTGGGTCTATATCGGCACAATAACGCCATGCCAACCATTCACAACGACCTCAAGCTGCTAATTCAGGAAATCAAACCAGCGACGCTGTTGCTCATCGGTACAGAAAGCACCGAGCTTGATACTGAAGACGCCGAGTCTACCCATATTCAAACTGCTGACAGCTTATCCGCATTAAAAGCCCTAGGCCGCTTTGACCTAGTCATCGTACTAGGCGCACTGAACAGCCTTAATAAAAAGCAGGGTGAACTGCTATTAGGTCGCTTAAAAAACCTACATGCCAAGCGCCTGCTACTTAGTCACCAACCCTGCCCTGAATGGCCCCTGCAAGACTTCTTAGCCTTTGCCATGAGCGAACTAAACCACTATCCCACCGATGCGGATAAGCCAGAACAACAGTTGTTTGAGTATAATATCTACTCCTACAAAAGTGTGCCTGAATGGCTGAACAATAAATTTTGGGCCAACCCGAAAATGTGGAATAAGTAGCACTGGTAGGAACACGGCTAACTGTTATGATCATCCCAACGAATAAAAACCAGTAATTACTATGCCCGGATTAAAACAACGCATGGCCGAGAACGGCTTTGAGTGCAACGAAAGCTACGAGTACGTGCTCACCGCCCTGCGCCACAACTACGACAAGACCATCCCCTGCTTGAATGTGCAGGGTGACGGCGGCCGACGCAAGACCGCCTTTGCCAATGCCCTGGCCCACTCTCAGGACAATATTGCCAACATTCTCTACCACGACTTTACCGTGGACGAAGAGCCTACCGCCCCCGTGGTACTGGTCAGCGACGACGATGACAACAAGCAAGAACCCGCCGTAGGCGCCTTAGATCGTATACTCAGCGATGCCTGCGCCTATAGCGAGGGAGAAAACACGATACTGATTCTCGATCAGCTACAGGCCGCTGATTTCAAGGACCACATACGTCTGTATAAATTTTTGACCAGTAAGGAATGGACCTATAACGGCAGCAGCTTCTACGCCAACAGCCGCCGCTTCACCCTGTACATCATCTCTGAAGAACAGGTTTACCACTCCTTGCAAAAACACAGCTATAAGGTGTGGGTAGACAGTGTGTCTGACAAGCAAGTGCCCTATAAGCCCGCTGACTTTGGTCTGGGCACCGAGGCCACTCCCGTGATGCAGGGCCTAGCGAGCTTGTTTGAGCAACTGATGGTCACACCGACCTTTAGTGAGTACAAAAAAATTCTCGGCGACATTCCCCGCTGTGTGCACACTGCGGAAGACTTGGCCAATACCGTATTTGGCTGGACTGAGGGTATAGAGCGCGATTTATTGCGCACCGAGCATGTCAAAGACCTGATCCAACAGGATATAATGCCCGCTATTGAGACCTATATTGGTGTGGAAGAAGTGGTTGAGCTAGCGGGACTGCCTGCTGACGACGACCTTTTACATTAAAGACCAACATAACGAGACGATCATGAGCGCACCCACAAGTAACGAAGAAGCCCAAGCCCTATTAGAACAGGCTATGCCGAATGCCGATATCACCATGAACGGTGATGGTTACAAATATGAGGCGATTGTGATTAGCGAAGAATTCGAAGGCTTGAGCACCTTGCAGCGCCACAAGAAAGTCTACGCTGCACTAAACAGCGTAATAGCTGCTGGCACCTTACATGCGCTAACTATTAAGGCGAAGACCCCCTCCGAGGTTTAAGTATTCAATGCGGATAGGCCAAAACAAGCTCAGCTTAGGCCTCCTGCGTCGCTCTACCACCTATGCCCATATAGTCTGATCCGTATCACTAGCTAGATGCTAACCACGGCCTCTTTCTGCAGGATATCCTTCGACGCCCAGCCATTTAATTCAGCTAATAATTCAAGAGGGTTTGCGCTTTCTTCATTGGCTGCAGGCACACGTCGACTCGGCAAAGCTTCACTCAACCAGTCGATAACACGAATATTGCCTTGGGCATCTTCTGCCAAGGCAGTACATGATTCCACCCAGTCACCACAGTTTAAGTACTGAGTACCATTGATCTCTTTGTTCTGCGCATGGTGTATATGCCCACAAATCACTCCATTAAACCCACGCTCTTGTGCAGTATTGGCAATCCAGTTCTCATATTCATTAATAAAAGAAATTTTTGTTTTATCTTTAACAATACTGGGTAGCGTAAAAGTGGGTAGCCCCACCTTGGCTAACAGCTTATTACTGATGATGTTCGCTTCGATTAAGTCATCATAAGAGTAAGCAAAAAATTTAGACAAGTAGCTATAGGCATTCGTAGCATCATCAAACTGATCACCGTGCAGTACCAACAGTTTTTTATTATCAGCCGTGGTGTGACAAGCTTCGTCGACCAATTCAATGTTGCCGTACTGCCTGTTTGAGTATTTGCGCAGAAATTCGTCGTGATTGCCCGTAACAAATACGATGCGTGTACCACGCTTGGCCATCGTCAAAATTCGACGAATCACATCCGTGTGAGACTGAGGCCAATAAAGTTTAGACTTCAACTTCCAGCCATCAATAATATCACCCACTAAATACAAAGTATCGCAGGTATTATTTTTCAAGAAGGAAAGCAATTGATCCACCTGACAGGTTTTAGTCCCTAGATGAGTGTCAGACAACCAGAGTGTGCGGTGATGAGACTTACCGCTCTTCTGTATCAAATCGCTAGCATTCGCTGAATCTAGCGGCATATTGTGGAAACCTTTTTCATGCTTACATCATGAGCTATGGCTATGACACTAATATGTGAATTTTTTGAAGCTTATTTTTCAATCATATAACAGAATCATGACAAATTAGAGCATAGCCACTACTTCTAGGTATGATTTCCAACTATGTTCTCAATAAAACTTTTCCGCCTACTACCCAGTGGCACCAGGTCTTCCAGTTGCTCCCAACCCACATGACACATATTGGCCAGTAGAAAATTAGCAGTTTGCCCCCAGTCATTGCTATTCGCTTGACCGATACAGTCTTGCACGTGTAACTTTTCACAACCCAATACAGCCTGATGCAAGTTTTTGTTCATGCAGCCAGTAACATTATTATTGATAACATCAATAGGCCCATTAACGGGAAAGGCCGCCACAGGCGTTCCGCAAGCCATAGACTCTAACATCACGACGCCATAGGTATCCGTTAAAGAGGGAAAGACCATGACATCTGCTGCCGCATAGTAGCGAGCTAGATCACGACCTTTTTGATAACCAACAAAGAGCACTTCTGGGTAAGACAGCTCTAATTCGGAGCGCATAGGACCGTCACCAACCACTACCTTGTGTCCTGGCAAATCTAAATCTAAAAAGGCTCGGATATTTTTTTCAGTCGCCACTCTCCCTACGTATAAATATTTCTTGCCCTGTAAATGTGACAATGGATTTTCATCTCCTTCTTCTAAGGGCTTGAATACTGAGGTATCGACGCCACGAGACCAAGTTACACTATTGGTTATTCCCCAATCAGCTAATTCTTTGCGAATACCGTCGGTAGCAACCATGACACGGCTGCTCTTATGATGGAAGGCGTGCATAACGCGGTAGCCAAATTGCAAGGTTAGAAAAGGGAATCTAGCATGGGCATACTCGGGGAATTTAGTATGAAAAGCAGT
>Ga0209395_1004874_pt1 | contig 15422 bp, 10 predicted proteins | sample GOMGulsemesocosm_3_FD_184635 | JGI IMG/M metagenome (GOLD analysis project Ga0209395, IMG submission 184635) | Methane-oxidizing microbial communities from mesocosms in the Gulf of Mexico - GOM9D Gulf of Mexico (SPAdes) (version 2) | ecosystem: Environmental > Aquatic > Marine > Cold seeps... | reverse complement strand
CATATTCATTTTTATATGAGTTCACCTAAGGTAGAGACAAGGCATGCCTTGTCTCTACAGCCCAAAGAGATAATACAGCCAGAACTAATGGGGCGATTAATACTAAGTGGAAAAGTAATAAGTTAACATGGCTATTTACAAACCACAGGTTGATTGAAAAGTAAGAGAATAAAAAATGTAGCCTTGATGTAGTGAAACGAAATCAAGGGGAATTTCAGCTAAACCTTAATTCCACGTTGTTTCATCAAGGCTACAAAAGCTAAACCTAATAGCATTGCCTCTTACCGATTAAACTAGCTTAGTCATTTACTGGTTTTTTATAAACCTGTAGTTTGTGTAGAGCTATGTAAGTTAATTTATTAGTTAATTGGGGTAGAGGTTTTAACCCTTCATATTTATTGCAGCTGTGTAGGCTAAAGCCAGTGCTTCAAAATACTAGTAGATAGAGTAATTACAAATTTTTAATTTTTGTTAATAAAAAATTAATGTAATAAAGAAATGTAAAATTGAATTTTTCTGGGTGATTTGGATGCTCTAACAAGTTGTACTTTTAGGGTTTTTAATGTTTTAGAAAAAAGCGTAGTACAGGAACCCTTGTTTTCAGAGGGGATGAATACAAATAAGGTTCCTGACTCGCAAAATGCGGGAATTACAAGGCATCCTGCCTTGAATTCCTTTTCCCGCGCACTTATTCCTAAAGTGGCAACCGGCTATCTATTTAAAGACCCTTGGCTTTCCGAACCCGTGTTAAAACGGGGGTGGCAAATTAATCTACAAAAATCCATCTGAGGGAATTCCTTCTCTTTGCAGTTATTATTACTAAAGCAGGATGCATGCCAATGTTTTAATCTGTTGGTTTTTAAGGGGTGGTGCCTTTTTTTGTTGGTTTTATATCTTTAATGTGAGGGATATGGCACGTTAGTATGTGAAATGACTTGTTTTATAAAATATAATATGACTATGAACTTACCACAGGTTAATTTAGAAAAAATTAAAATTCCTGGTTTTAGCCTCCCCCTTTGAAAAAGGGGGATTGAGGGGGATTTTATAAAAAGAGTAAGGTGTTGAACTAAAACATCCTATTTTAAAGTTAAAATCTCCCCTAACCCGTCTTTGCTAAAGAGGGGAATTAAACGAATGCTTTTAATTGCCAACCTGTGGTTTGTATATAGCCATGAAATATAGTTTATGAGTATGGGGTGGGGTAAAAAATAAGTTATCTTTATCTGGTAGATAAATTATGATTACTGCTTTAACTATATTTTTATAAAGTAATGAAACTGTTTCATTTTCCTTTTAAAGCTTTAGGTTCTGTTTGTGATATTCAGCTCTATGCAGAAAATAATGCCCAAGCTAAAAAAATAGCTGACCTTGTTATTGCTGATGTTCAGCGAATAGAAAAGAAGTATTCACGGTACAGAGAGGATAGTGTTTTAACTGCAATAAATAACGTTGCTGTGCTCGGAAAGGAGATTTTAATTGATGAGGAAACATTAGCATTACTAAATTATGCTGATACCTGCTATCAACAAAGTTCGGGGTTATTTGATATTACTTCAGGTGTGTTAAGGGAGGTTTGGAATTTTAAATCACAAATTATTCCAGCAGAAGAGAAAATTAAAGCTATTTTACCTCGAATTGGATGGGATAAAGTTGGTATCAATGGCTCGATACTTAATTTCTCAGTAAAAGGAATGCAGTTGGATTTTGGGGGGATAGGTAAAGAATATGCTGTAGATAGGGCTGCTGCAATTTGTCTGCAGCATGGTATACAGCATGGCTTGGTTGATTTGGGAGGGGATATTAAGGTTATAGGGCCTCATGCTGACGGCAGGCCTTGGTCGGTTGGTATTAGGCACCCAAGAAGACAGGGAGAGTTAATGTCTAGTATTAATGTGTACCGAGGTGGTATTGCTAGTAGTGGTGATTATGAACGATGCATTACTCTTAATGGAAAACGATATAGTCATATTCTTAATCCTAAAACAGGTTGGCCAGTAAGAGGTGTGTCCTCTATTACAGTAGTTGCTGAACAATGTGTGATTGCAGGGAGCGTAGCTACAATTACCATGTTAAAAGAAAACAAGGGTAAGCGGTGGGTTAAAGATTTGGGTTTGTCTTATTTATGGATGGATGAACGAGGGAATATTGGAGGGAGTTTATCTAAAGGTAGTACTAAAGTACCACCTTTAGATATGAATAATTAAGGCGCTAAATATTCTTCAAATGGTAATAAAGGTTCTGATACTCCTGTTGCTCCAACGGCTTCAATAACTAAAAACTCATCTTGAGCTAATTCTGAAGAAAGTGGGTTGCTTGTGCCCGATGATAAATTATGACCATGAGGTATTTTAATTTCAGGGTGATCAAAGGGAGCTTTTTTATACTTTACTCTATCATCAGTTAGTGTTTTAAGAAAAGCTATGATGTCAGTTCTTTTTTGTGGGATAAAGCGTAGGTCAGACTGTTCAAAAATAAATGCTGTATTTAATGAGACAGGTTCAAAGTTACCAGCTCTAGTATAAAACTCAAGTACTTGTTCTAAGGTTGCCATTCCGCCATTATGCATATAGGGGCCAGTTAATTCAATATTGCGGAGCCCTGGGATTTTGAAACTACCATCCATTGTTGTTAGTGTTTTTTTACTGTCAGTTTTTGTTAGTTCTGATATTACAGCTTCTGGGGTGGGGATGAAGGCTGCAGTATTTCTGAAGCAATCTTTCGTGTCTTGCGATTGGGGAATTAGACCATCTTGATAGGTAAAATAATGAGGGTTAGAAATTCCTGTGTATAGGGTTAGGGGTACTTGAAAATCACAAGGTCTTATTTCTGTTACTTGAGGATCTACCACTGCAGAATTATTACCCGCTAAGAGTTTAATATATTGTTTTGAAAAAGATAGTGGATTACCAAATTTATCTTTTCCTCCTAGTCCTATATCATTTTCAGGTAATGTCACACCCGTTGAAGCGAACCCTGTATCATTTAAGGATGCTAAAGTTCCTGTTATATGATGTCGAGTAATGACATTGCTGGATGTGCTAATACTAAATTGCTCATTTCCAAAGGCTTCTGGTTGTAGTTTTACTTGTTCTGCATTTGTTGTAACGCTGGCGGAGCTGAATGTTGGGCCAATATGACATAAAAGACAGTGGGAGTTTCGTAATTCATGTAAACCATTAAGTTCGGAAGAAGTTAGGTCAATAGGTAAGCCCTCTAAATCTCGAGTACTGCGGTCAAAAGGTGAGTCATCAGATATTAATGTGGAAATATACATTTGAATAGATAGCCCGTAAAACATGGAAAAATTAGCTTCTATTTGGTTGTAGGCGAGGCCGTTAAAGGGGGTGCCGAATGAACCTCTGCGTCGATAAGACCAATATTTTTTGTTAAAAGATTGTTTAACCAGTTTGCTGTAAGTTGTATTTAAGCCTGGTTGTAAATTACTATCAGTGCTCAATGATAGATTGCCTAAAACACTATCATTTGAATGTACTTTTTGGTTTTCAAGTGGTTGGCGAGAGAGTAGTTTTCGACCAATATCTGGGAATGTTCTATCTCTGCACCCCATTTCTGTATCACTTAAAGGGGGGGCTATAGCTAAAGAAGCTAGAGATGCATTGATTAAATGTAAGCGTTGCTTTGATACTTTTCGACTATTTATTTTAACCCATACACCTGCATCAGGGTCTCGTTCTCCCCAAGAGCTACTACCATTAAAAATGTTATTGGCTCGACCATCCCAAAAGTTGCGGTGATTAAATATGCTGTTGATAACAGTGGGGGTATTACGTGGTTCAACCCGTCGTGTTCCTGTGTTTGCAACATGAAAGATAGAATCTGCGCTACGGCTACAATCATCATTGGATATTTCTGTTCTATTGACGGTATTAAATTCTCCACTAAAGGTGCCAGATGAGGAGGAGACATCATCTAAATTAAAAGTAATGGGTGATAGTGTTGATACAGGGTTTTCTCTTTGATGAAAAGGAAAGTCACTTTTTTTGAGAGTGTAATTACTTCCGAGTTGTTGCCCTGAAATAGATTTATCAAAAACCATGTCTGTTTTTGCTGTGCTTTTTCCTCCTGGAGATAATTGGTTTTTTATTCGGCTATCTGCGCCAGCATGAAAGTGACAGGAGCCGCATGCCATTCCGTCACTGCCTACATTGGTATCCCAAAATAGAGCCTTTCCTAAAATAATGGCTTTTTCTTTGTCGGTGATAATTGGGCTAGCACCGTCTAATAACCCTGGGGTTTTAGGTAGGGAAATATTCTTAAGGCTTGTTGGAAGAGGGCCAAACTCTGAGCAGAAAGCTGAGTTTATTGGAGATAATAGTGTAATTCCTAACGCAAAAGAGAGCTGGAGTTTGAGAGTTGTTTTAAAAGGTTTCATTTTTTCTATCTGGAAATAGATCGCTGATCTTAATTGGCCGTATGATCAATGGTTTTAATTGTATTGCTTAAAACGCATGGATCAAGATTTTATCCGTAAGGCATTAATTCCAGCAGTCCATCCAGGCAGGAATGATAAGGTAAAGCTTAAAATTATTTAAAAAAAGGGGTGGCTACTCAGAGTAATTTTAAAATGCAAGTTTTAGCTCTAAAGCCCCTTCCATCAAGAGAGGGTTTTAGAGAACTATTACAAGTTAAATGAGCTGAATAGTTCCAAAAGTTTTAATGGGCAATCATATTCAGTTTTATCTGAATTCACATTAGGTAGAGACAAGGCATGCCTTGTCTCTACCGCCCAAATCCCCCATTTATTAGTTTTTGTAGCAATATAAATGAGGCTGTATTCCGATTGTTTTGTAAATACTTAAGTTATACTTTTGTTAAAGATTTGCGACGTGCAGAGAAAAGCCCAAGTAAGCCTGTACCAAAAAGATAAACAGCAGTAGGTACAGGAACGGAACTAACTGTGACTGAAAACTTTGAATTTAATTTTGCTGCATCTGCACCGCCAACATAAATGGTGTACCATCCTTTCTTTAAGTTTATTAGCGTCATTTCTGCTGTTCCCATCCCTACATTTCCTGTTATTCCATCAGAATATGTAAGTTCTCCATCTCTAGTATAAACGCCATTAAATATTTCCTCACCCCAGTTGGTTACATCAGTATCGTGTTCTTGCCCCGAGTTGGCATAAGCTAAAGTGGCTATAGCGTTACTATCAGCAGTATTGGTAACAGTAACATCCTTATCAAGAAGAAAGTCATAGACAGTGATGCTTCCTCCTTGCTTCATCCAAATTGTACCGTTATCACCAATATTCCCTGTAGCATTAAAATTATGAGGAGTATTGCCTGTAATACCGGTTTCTATTTTAGTTGCAGTACCTCCCTTCCACTGACCATCGGTACGATATACTGTAAATGCAGGTGATAAATCTGATTTGTTATTGGCTGTAACATTAATCTTAGTATCTATACCTGTACCTGTATTTGTATCTACGTCTACTTCAAAGTTATACCATCTACCCGCATGTCCCCAGGCAGAGTGGTTTAAGCGGGGATTATCTGTGTATGAATGAGATGTAGATGATTGGATGGTGGCAGATAAAATACCACCAGCCTCTAAGGTTGTTGCTTTATTGTCAAAGAGTCTCATTGCATTATCAACAGTGCCGGCAGAGGTTGGGGATGCTGCAAAAGTTAAGGCTAAACCTGTAATGGCTGTTTTTATAGAAAGTTGAGTTGTTTTATTCATTTTAATTTCTCTACGGTATGGTTATTTTTAGTAAGTACTAAGCAACTCGGCTATCTGTTTAAGATCCGTAGTTTTCCGGCCCTATTTCACAATAGGTGTGGCAATTTTAATCTCTCTTTGATTTTTTAGGTGAGAGTAATCGATATAGGAGCATTAATTATGCCGTATCTAAATAGTGTCTCTAAATAAAGGCATAAAAAATAACTGTGTGAAATGACACGGTTATGCGTTATTTCACACACCTTTAAGAAGGTAGGGTTAGTTATTTTTTTTTGAATTTAGGTAAAGCTAGTAGTCCAGCTAAAAATAACCAAACCGCACCTGGTAAGGGTACTGGTGCGGCTGTCGCAAAAGCTTCTCCAGTAAATACGAGTTCTGAGTATAGCTCTACGGTTTCTTCAGATGCTAAAAATAAAGACAGTTCTTTTGTGACGTTGTATGAAAATAAATCAGAGTCTGTACCTGCTTCGATATAACCACCAAGATCGTCTTCAGGAAGTCCAATATTGTCACCAGTGATAGAGGTTGTTGCTGTTGAAACACCGCTGGTAATAGCTGATAGACTGTAATTAACTGTGTAGTCAATTTTATAGTTATCTAGGGAGTTGCTTTCAAAAGCAAGTAAGCTACTAAAAAGATAGTATGACTCAATATCTCCGTTAGAAACAGTGCCATTAATTTCCATGGATTGAGCGAAACGATAGTCAATAGGGAGCGGTAATGGGCTAAATTCATCCGGTAGAGTGTCTGTCGGAAAAGAAGCTGTGACATTACCACCTATTACTGGTGTGATGACTGAGTCAGAAAAGTCATCCAGTTCATTGTAACCAAAGTATTGAATATCATCACTATAGATTTTACCTGGGTTACTTTGATTGTGTATTCCTGTGATAGTGATTTTAACTTCGGCTGTTCCTGTGTATGCGCTAGTTGCCTGTGCTGTCTGTATATTAAATAGTGTTGCTATTGATATGGCTGATAGGCTGAGTACTGTTTTATTAAAGTATTTCATAATATAAAAAATAGGTTTTTTTTAAAAAATTGCAGTCTCTTAAATAATGTTAAGAGACTGCAATTTTATTATTTTAAGGTTGTAAATAATTTTTGAAAGGCAGAATTGGGCTAGGTAATCCGTTGGCTCCAACTGCTGGAAGTGTAAGTGATTCATCTTTGGCAAGATCCATATCTAATGGATTCCCAGGAGTTGCTGTTGTATGGTTGCCTTGCTGTCCGTGAGGAATGGTTAATTCCGGATGGTCAAAAGGAGCTTGTTCGTTACGAACACGTTCATCAGTGAGTAGTTTTAGAAAGGCGATTAAATCATCTCGAGATTGAGGGAGTAGTTGTAATTCACCAGCTTCTAAAATATTACTGTGTGTATTGTTACTAACTACGTTGCCTCCACGAGTATAAAATGCAATAACTTCTTCTAATGTTTTCATACTTCCATTGTGCATATAAGGCCCAGTAAGCTCTACGTTACGTAAAGTTGGGACTTTAAATGCAGCTTTTGATGCATCAGCCATTTTCAATGAATCGGGGTTTGTAAGTTCGATGTTTGCAGCTAATGTAGTTGGAATTATGGCAAGGTGATTTGGTAAAAAGCAGTTCTCTGTGCTGTTTGGGTCAGATATGATGCCGTCAGATATATTGAAAAAATCGGTAAAAGTATTGGTGCTAGGTACCGCAATTGGAAGTAGAAAATCACATGTACGAATAGCGGTAACATCAGGGTCTACTATTTCAGAGGTGTAACCGGCTAGATATGATTTATATTGAGATGTATATGATAATGGGTTACCAAAATCATCTGTATTATCAATGCCAGGATCCCAGTTTGGGTCGCCAACAGCTGTATTGAAAAACCCCACATCTATAAGTGCTCGGCCTTTATTAAATTGGTCTCTATTAACAAGATTATGGTTAATTGGTAGGTCATTGACAAATGCTAGAGAGCCGTATGCTTCAGGGTTATTCTGTATCAAGTCTGCATTGGTGGTTATGGCTGCTGACGTTAAAGTTGGGCCTACGTGACATAGGTTACAATGTAGGTCGATAAATAGTTGCATGCCGTGATATGCAGAAGGGCCAACTGCTTCTTCTGTTGGAAAAAAAGCTTCTGAAACAGGGGAAAAATCAAGAGGATTACGATCAACTGTATCAATAGGTGCTTGGTCAGAAATTAATGTTGATTCATAAAGTTGTATTGCTAGTGCAAAAAACATGGGAAAGTTAGCTTCCATTTGATTGTAAGGAAGTCCTGTAATAGGTTCTCCAAAAGCACCTCTTCTTCTAAAGGACCAATATTTCTTATTGAAAGACTGTTTTATTAGTCTGGCGTAAGTGGTGTTAAGGCCTGGTTGTAGGTCGTTTGTTGAGCTATTACTCAAGCTTCCTAATACACTATCTTGATGATGAACTTTTTGATGTTCAAGAGGGGCTCTGCTTAATAACTTTCGACCTAGGTCGGAAAAGGTTCTATTGCTGCAACGCATTTCTGTATCATTTAATACAGGGGCAATAGCTTGAGATGCTAGCGATGAGTTAATCAAATGCAATCGTTTTTTTGCTACTTTACGACTACTGATTTTTTCCCATACGCCAGTCTCAGGATTAGTATCTCGGTCACCCCACATACTGCTACCATTAAAAATATTATTAGCACGACCATCCCAGAAATTACGGTGGTTAAATACTGCATTGATTACAGTTGGTGCGTTTCTAGGTGTTACACGTCTAGTGCCCGTAGAGTTGACATGGTAAACAGGGTCGGCACTTCGGGCACAATCATCATTGCTCTCACCTGTTCTTGCTGCGGTGTTAAAGTCGCCACTAAATGAGCCAGCAGAGCCTATTACATCATCTGAACTGAAATTAAGAGTATTTAAAGGGTGCTCAGTTGGTAAGAATGGGTTGTCTAAACTAAAGAAAGGGAAATCTGTTGATGTTAATTGATAATTTGGCCCGCCTGCTGCTTCTGATACTAAATTTTCAAATGTTTGCCCAGTTGTTTCTTGGCTATTATCTCCAGGATTAAGCTGGTTTTTTGTACGGCGATCGGCACCTGCATGAAAGTGACATGATGCACATGCCATCCCGTCACTACCGACATTCATATCCCAGAATAATGCTTTTCCAAGTGCTATGGCTTTGTCTTTATTTATGACGATAGGATTCGAGCCATCAACTAATCCTGGAACTGGAGGTGTCGGGACCCCAGTTAGTTTAGGTGGGCGGGGGCCATGGGCAAAACTAAGTTGGCTGATGATAAGGCTGCCAACTAATGTTATTTTTTTTATGAGGTGCATATTAAAGAGCCTTTAAATAGTTAAGAGCAATTAAGTTGTTTTCAGGTTTTGACGGTTATTTTTACAACACACTGAGTTTAAATCTTTTAGTGCATTAGTTTAATTTCAAAAAAATGCTTTGTTTTTTGTTTAAGCAATATTGGTGCCTATTGTAGGGCTGTGTATTTGCTTAGTTGTTTGTGATTTATTTTTGGGGTAGATTGAGTGCAAGTAAATATAAAATAGGATCATGTTATTTTTATATTGCAATTTTAATTTTAGAAATAGGTTGTTTTAATGAAAAAGCAGTTAGCAAGTAGAAATGATCCTTGTATTTGTGGGAGTGGTAAGAAATACAAGAAGTGTTGTTTAACTGAGTCTGCTAAAAAAGCTGGTAATGACGATTCAATTCTTTATTTGAAAAATGCACATCATTTTATGAGGCAGGGAGCGCTTGTTGAGGCTGAAAGGGAGTTTGAGCAATCCTTGGCAATAGATAAAAGTTCAATTGATGGGCTGGTTGGTTTGGGGCAATGTTTGTGTCAGCAGTGGCGTAAAGAAAAAGCTGGGGATTTTTTTTTACGTGCAGGAAGAATACTGGCTAAGCATGCAAAAAAAAATAGAGATGTTAGGTCGTTATTGGATTTGGCATATTTAATGATAAATTCAAATCTATCAAATAAAGCTTTAGGGTTAATCAATGAATCATTGAAAATCGCACCTAATTTTCCTAGAGGTCATCATACAAAAGCGCTGGCTTTACAAAAGACAAATATTAAAAATGCTTTAGTTTCTTCAAAGCGAGCTGTTAGCTTGGCTCCAGATGAGGCGAATGCTGTACTATTACTGGCTACTCTTGAGACAAAGATGGGAGATGCTCCCTCTGCTAAGAAAAGATTATTGCAATTGCTTGATACAGGGGTAAATATTGATCAGGCAAGAGTAAGGCATGAATTAGCTGTAACACTTGATAAGTTGGGGGAGTATGAGCAGGCATTTAAATGTTTTACAGAAGCGGGGAGGTTAAGTTTATTAGTCCCTGAAACGAAAGCTATTGATAAAAAGGCTGTTTTTTTTGAGATAGAAAAGAGTAAGCAAGTTTTTAATGGCGAATATTTGCAAAATTGTGGATCTAAAATAAATGATGATTTGCCTGTTCCTGTTTTTTTGATTGGTTTTTATCGTTCTGGTACTACCTTGATGGAACAAATATTAGGGTCTCATCCACAGGTAATAACAAGTGATGAAGCATATATTATTCCGAGTGTATTAGTGGAAATAGCTAGAATTTCAGATGTTGAGGGAACAATTCAGGAAAAAATTAAAGCTTTGACTGCGGAACAAATAGCTTTTTTACGTGAGTTTTATTGGCAGACTGCTGAGAAGATGATGGAGGTGAGATTATCAGATAAAGTATTCGTAGATAAAACAGCGATGAATATTCTTAACCTTGGCTTAATTAATACACTTTTCCCAGATGCAATTGTTTTGTTTGCATTACGTGAGCCTAAGGATGTGCTGTTAAGTTGTTTTATGCAATCTTTTAGTTTGTCCCCTTTAACTGTGCATTTTCTAGATTGGCAAGCTGGGGTTAAATTCTATGATGCGGTTATGGAGTATTGGTTTTATGTTAGAGAGTTGTTGACTATGTCTTGGGTGGAAGTGCGGTATGAGGATGTGTTAAATGATATGGAAAGTCAGTTCTCCCCCATATTTAAAATGTTAGGTTTGGAGTGGGCTTCTGAGTGTGAAAAGTTCTATAAGCATGCGCAAAGAAAAGAGATTGGTACGCCTAGTTTTGATCAGGTTACTAAGCCTATTTATATGTCATCAGTGAAAAGGTGGCAAAATTATGAGAAGTTTTTTTGAGTCAAGGGGTATGTTAAGTATCAATGAGTGGGTGAAGTAAAAAAGCATATTTTCCTTGGCATTGATTTTGCTTTATTTGTGGTGTTGGATTTAGACTGCTTAGATCTGAGTGTTATGAAAATAACTCTTTTTCCTATTTACTGAAAGTCTAACTTCAAAACTTTATTGTTACTTTTTATCAAGGGTTTTTCTATGAAAACAAAAGTTTTATCTAGCGTATTTGTACTTTTTACTGTGCTTTTCTCAGCGTCTTCATCGGCTGTGCCTGTTACAATGGAACTTGAGACCTTGACTGCTGACCAGGATACTCCGTTTATTGAAGAGGGGTTCGCGATTGAGGCACCTGGTGAGCATTTACATGCTACATTTAATTCTGCGGCGGGCCTGCCAGGGGCATTTTCTAATGCTGCTCAAATGGCTGCTGATACTACTGGATCCACCTTAACTAGAGTTGGTGGTGGTGCATTTAATATGATTAGTCTTGAAGCTGTAAATATATTTGGTACTGATTTTTTGGGTCCGAGGTCGACTTATGCTGTAAAAATTGAGGGTCTTTTTGGTGCTGTTAGTCAAGGTGTAACTTTATTATCAACTGGAACTGTTGCTGTAATTGATTTTTCTTCTTGGATGGGGCCAGTAGATTTGGTTCAGTTTTCATATGAAAGTCAAGGTTCGTTTGGAAACGTTAGCTCTTTTGCAGGTGATGATTTTAAATTTGATAATATAATTGTTGAGGCTGTGGAAGTTGCTCCTGTTCCTGTTCCTGCTGCTGTATGGATGTTTTTATCAGCATTAAGTGGATTAGGGTTAATGCGTAAAAAACAAGCTGTCGCTTAAAGAGCTTCTGTGTAGCTGGTATTATTAAGGTTAATTAGAAGGTGGTCTGGAGCTTAATGTTTTTATGATTTAGATTTAAGTGATGGAAATAGTACCAAACTAAAAAACTGTGTTATTTAACGCATAATGTTGCGTCAAATAACACGGTTTTTTTTGTTTAAAGAGTCGTGTTTGTTGGTTTTGTATATAAGTTCAGGGTGATTTGCGCATGAGACGGGTGGTTGCATATCAAAAACATAGTCACCTCAATTTATCCGTTTGGTGTGAAAAATGCTTATTAAAAAGCTGTTTATTTGGCCGTTTGGGTAATTTAATGCGTGGTTTTTTACTAGTAATGTTTTATGTTGTTTCTTGTTCAGCTGTTAAAGCAATTGAAATTAATGAAGAGGCTATTTCTTGTCCTGCTACATTAGGAGTGGGAACGGAGGCTTTAGAGCTTCAGCAATATAAAGGAAAAGTTATTTATTTAGATTTTTGGGCAACTTGGTGTCCACCTTGTAAAAAATCTATGCCATTTTTAAATACATTACGTAATGAGTTGCAAGAGCAAGGTTTTGAGATTATTGCAATTAATGTTGATGAAAAGCCAGAGGATGCAATTAACTTCCTTAATCAATATCCGGTAGATTACCTTACTGCATTGGACCCCAAAGGTGAGTGTCCACAAATGTACGGTGTTATGGCAATGCCCTCCGCTTATTTTATTGATCGGCAAGGTACAATTCGTTATATCCACTTAGGGTTTAAAGAGCGTGATGAGTCTGAAATTCGACGTCGTGTTTTAGAGCTGTTAGCAGAAACCAAAGGAGTGTAAGAGAAATGAATGATTTACTTAAGCTTGGGATGATATTTTATATCCTTATTTCTAGTTCTGCTTGTAGTGTGGCTCCGTGGGAAAGAGGTAACTTAGCAAGAAGGGACATGTCTATTACGCCTAATCCGACAAGATCATCATTGAGGGCTCATGTGTTTGATAGCAAAGAAGCCTCTTCTGGTGGGGCTGGAGCAGTAGGAGGTGGTTGTGGCTGTAACTAAAGGTGCAAAAAAAGGAAATGCAACCTTATTAGCGTTAACAAGTGTTGCTTTAACTTTACCTGGTATTGATGCTAAAGCAGCAGTGCCTATAGCTGAACCAGAAGTTAATATACAATATGGTTATTACAATGAAGAGGGCGACCGTATGGAAGCCGAGGTTTTTCATGGTGACTTTATTGTTCCTGTTAATGATTTTCTAGAGTTTACTTTTTCTTATGATTGGGATACTTATGTTGGTGCAACGCCGTCATATAGTGCGCCACAAGTTATGACTGATGTTGTAACTGCTGCATCAGGGGCAGATAGCAAACCTTATGATATCGCTTTTAATTTGTTTTTGGAACCCGACGTTATAGCTGCAAGATTAGCGGCATCAGGAAATGCATTTGAAAAAATAGTTGCTGGATATGAATCTGTAACTAAACGTTTAATTCCTAATGATAAGCCTGTCCAACTTTATAATACTCAACCAAGAGAAAATAGAGATATGCCTATTTTTGGGGCTAATTTTTATTTTGGAGATGTTACAGTTGGACTTTCTAGTGGCGTTTCTATTGAGCCTGATTTTGAATCTACTTTTGGTTCAATTAATTTAAGTTGGAATCTTAATAATAAGCTTACTACATTGTCAGCAGGTTATGGACTTACTTTGAATGAAATTATTCGTGAAGGTCAAGGTGGTGGGGGGCATCACGGTGGCGGAGGTGATGAAGATGTCGAAGATTTTGAAGCAGAAAGTACTTTTCACGCTTTAAATTTAGGGCTTTCACAGGTATTTAGTAAAAACACTTTATTTCATTTGAATGGAAGTTACACTAATCAAGAAGGGTATCTTTCCAACCCATATAAATTCGTTTACGTAAGGGGGGAAATTTCTGCTGAAGAATATTTAGATGTATTATTAAATGGTGATGGTAATCCTATTGGTTTTTCAGATGCTACAACTTTGGAAGCCGTTGGACCTGATTTATTCCGAGAAGTCCGGCCTGGCGAACGCCATCAATGGACTGTTTCAGCTGGAATAAATCAACATATCCCAGCTCTTGATGCATCAGTACATTTTGATTATCGCTATTACATGGATAGTTGGGATATAAAATCACATACATTTGAGCTGGCTTGGTATCAAAATTTGCCTTGGGGGCTTACCGTAACACCAAATATTAGATATTATTCACAGAGTTCAGCTGATTTTTTTGCGCCTTATTTTCTAGCACCTCGAACTGATGGCAATTATTCAAGTGACTATAGGTTATCAGGATACGGTAAATTAAGTGGCGGAGTAAATATAGCTAAACAATTTGCAAAAGGCATGCGTTTAAACGCTGGATTTGAGTATTTTACTCATCAAGGATCTTTAAAGCTTGGGGGAGATGGGCTTGATGATTATGCCGATATAGGACTCTATCTGGTGAGTGCATCATTACAAGTTAATTTATCTAGTTTGGGGCGAGCTATGGGGGGAGAGCATGATCATCATCAGAAACATGTACACCACGGAGCACATCCACCAGCAGGGGTAATGTTTGGACACACGCTTGGGCAAGCAGGTGACATAATGGTTGGATATAATTATATGTATAGTGATAATTCTGGGGGAATGCAGGCTGGAACTTCGGGTAATTTATCTGATCAAGATATTATGAATGGCGCATGTGGCTCAGAGACTTGTCAATATAAGCCTAGTGAAATGATTATGCATATGCATATGTTTAATTTTATGTATGCCCCAACTGATTGGTTGAACTTAATGGTCATGCCTCAAATTGTAGACATGAATATGGAAATGAACCCTGTACCTGCTGTAGATGGTGAAGAAGGAGGGGAGCATTCATCTTCTGCGTTAGGTGACACATTAATGGTTGCATTGTTTAAATTATATGATTCTGATCAGCATCACATACACCTAGGCGTTGGGGTTAGTGCACCTACAGGGAGTATAGATGCTACTTTTGATGATAGTGAGCTAGAAACTAGTGAACTGCAAAGTTATGGAATGCAAGTGGGTAGTGGTACTTGGGATTTAAAACCAAGTTTAACTTATACAGGGAATACCGGGAAGTGGTTTTGGGGAGCTCAAGCAACTGGTATTAAAAGAATGGAAAGTAGGAATAAGTTGGGCTATGTATTAGGTGATGAGGTCGAAGGTTCAATTTGGGCAGGCTATAAAGTTTTAAATTGGCTTTCTTTTTCTGCACGAAATATCTATAAAGCACAAGGAAAAATTAGGGGAGCGTATAATAGAGTGATTCCTCCTGCTGAGCCGGTTGAACCAATTGAATATACTCCTCTGGAAAATACATCTAATTATGGCGGCCAGTTTTGGGATGTTGGCTTAGGTGTTAATTTTACAGTCCCAAAAGGTGATTTTTCGGGGCATAATTTGAGCGTTGAATGGCTACAACCTGTTATTCATGATTATAATGGTTCTCAATTGGAGCGAGACGGGACATTATCAGTTCGCTGGGGATATTCATTTTAAAATACCTATGTGGTTATACAGTAGTAGGGCTTCTTTTTAATTAAGTCTGAATAATATATAAATATGAATTTATTAAAAGAAAAAATTGGCTTGTATACATCTTTCTGCTTAGTGGCTTTAATCTTAGGGTACATGTTTAGTGATGCCTTAATCTTTATGTCAAATCAATGGGAAAGTGAAGAATATAGTCATGGTTATTTAAT
>Ga0209395_1004873_pt1 | contig 15423 bp, 11 predicted proteins | sample GOMGulsemesocosm_3_FD_184635 | JGI IMG/M metagenome (GOLD analysis project Ga0209395, IMG submission 184635) | Methane-oxidizing microbial communities from mesocosms in the Gulf of Mexico - GOM9D Gulf of Mexico (SPAdes) (version 2) | ecosystem: Environmental > Aquatic > Marine > Cold seeps... | reverse complement strand
ATGTGAAACTAAGCTTTGAGCGAAGAATTTTAGGAAAAACTTATATGTGTTAAAAATCACTAACGTGAACCGCATTAACGCATACCTTTAAAATCAATTCATGATTAGCCAATAAGCATACACAGTCACTAATCATGTTAATTAAGTTAAGTCATTAATAAATGCTGTGTGATAAACCTTTATGAATTCATTATATCAATAATGAAAAACAAGATTTAATGACTTAACTTGATCTTTTAAGACTAGCGCAATTCTATAGGTACCGCAAATACGGTATTTTCTTCGCGGCCTGGATATTCGATAACCTCTTGACCACCAAAGCGTTTTAGAGCAGAAATAACTTGTTTAATTAAAACTGCAGGTGCAGAAGCTCCAGCCGTAACACCTATTTTACTAACATTTTCAAGCCATTGCGGCTGAATATCAGCAAAAGTATCAATTAAATATGAAGGCGTTCCTAACTTATCTGAAAGCTCGCGTAAGCGATTAGAATTAGAACTATTTTTAGCTCCAACAACTAACAATAAATCAACTTTAGCAGCGATGGTACGCACGGCATCTTGACGATTTTGCGTTGCATAACAAATGTCATCTTTGCGAGGGCCTTTGATGAGGGGAAACTTAGCTCTTAAAGCGTCAATAACTTCAGACGTATCATCAATTGATAATGTCGTTTGACTACAATAATAAAGTTGAGATGCATCTTTAACTTCAAGGGTCGCTACATCAGCAACAGACTCAACTAAATAGATACCGCCTAATTCACTTTCGTATTGCCCCATTGTTCCTTCAACTTCAGGGTGTCCCGCATGACCAATAAGAATACATTCTATATTTTTACGACTCGTACGTGATACTTCCATATGTACTTTTGTCACTAATGGACAAGTGGCATCAAATACTTTTAAACCACGATCTTTAGCTTCTTTACGTACCTTCTTCGACACACCATGAGCACTAAAAATAACAGTATTATCGTCAGGAACTTCATAAAGTTCATCGACAAATATTGCACCACGGTCTTTTAAACCGTCAACTACAAATTTGTTATGGACCACTTCATGGCGTACGTAAATAGGTGCGCCAAATAAATCTAAGGCTCGGTCAACAATGCTAATTGCTCGGTCAACGCCAGCGCAGAAACCACGAGGGTTAGCTAAAATAATTTCCATAATTTTTCCTGTTACGCTTTCAAAAGCCCTAAGATTAAAACTTTATAATACTTCAACAACATCGATAACAAAAGTTACCGCTTGTCCTGCTAATGGGTGGTTAAAATCAATCGTAACTGATGTGCCAGTTACTTCTTTAACCATGCCCGGTAACTCTATATTGCCAGGTTGAGTAAAGGTAATAATACTACCTACTTCAGCAGGTACATCACCACCAAATTTATCGGCATCTACGTAATGGAAGTTATCAGGATTTGGCTCACCAAATGCATCTTTTGCCGCCAAAGTGAATTCTTTAGAATCACCAGCTGCCATCCCTAATAATTGAGCTTCAAAGGCCGGAGAAATACTGGCATCACCCATAATGATTTTAGCCGGCTTTTTATTTACTTTAGTACTATCTGCTGCCGAACCATCCGATAACTTCATCGTAATATGGGCAATAACTTCTGCGGTTGTGGTTATTAACTTTGTCATTTAATTTCTCGAATTCTTTATGTTTTATTTAGCTCTGCTCTGTTTCGGCTTTCTTTTCTGAGTCACCATTTTTAAATGAGTCAAAAATCATCAATGCTGCGCCGATAAAAATAGCTGAATCGGCAATATTAAATACTGGCCAGTGTTTACCTGCGATATGAAAGTCTAACATGTCGATAACGTAACCAAATAATGCTCGGTCGATTAGGTTGCCTACAGCACCACTTAGCATGAAGGCTAAAGCTATACTTAACAGAGCATTGTTTTTTGGAGTCTTAGCCAGCCAAACTAAAAATATAATACTTGCAACAGCCGCAATTATGGTGAAAAACCAACGCTGCCAACCGTCTTGATCCGCAAGAAAGCTAAACGCAGCGCCTGGATTTTGCACATATCTCAAATCAAAAAAAGGCAAAATATTCATGGATTCATTTAAATCGAAAGAGCTAACCACTAAATGTTTGCTGATTTGATCAATAATCAAAAACACAACAGTGATCCATAACCATTTAAAACCAGTTTCTGTAAAAAGTTTATTCATTTTCATATTGATGATTTTTCTAATTATTTAATAGTGAGCTAACTTGAATTTTGTTGAATGTCAGGTCTAAACCATTCCAACAAAACTATCTATGTAATATTGGCTTATTCAAAGCTAGTTCATTCAAGAATAAAGAGAAAGCACGGAGCCTAGTTCACTAGGTGAGTACTTTCGATGCAACTCTTGGATGAAATAGCAAAGAATACGCAAATATTTAGGCGAATTGGCGTGTCTCGCCCTCACCTTCTACGTTAGTTATACAGCGTCCGCAAAGTTCAGGATGCTTTTCATCTTGGCCAATATCTTCTGTTACATGCCAACAACGCTCACATTTAGTTCCCGTTGCAGCTTGAACCGTTAACCATAAACCTTCTATTTCAGTAGCTAATGCGTCTTCAGGGGCACTTTCAACAACTTCAACAGTTGCTTTGGAGGTAATCAAAACAAAACGCAATTCTTCACCTAGTTGCTGTAATTTTCCAGCTAGTTCGGCTGTAGTATAAAGCGTAACGGCTGCTTCTAGTGCTTTACCTACTTGCTTTTCTTTACGTGCATTTTCTAGCGCTTTGTTTACTTCGGTACGTACCAGTAAAATTTCATTCCAGTAATCATTGTTTAATACATTCGTGGTTTCTGTTTTTGGTAAACCGTCAAACCAAACGCCAGTGAATACAAATTCTTCACGAGTTTCATCAGATGAAGTCGGTAGAGCTTGCCAAATTTCTTGTGCGGTGAAAGATAAAATTGGCGCCATCCAACGTGTCATTGCTTCAGCAATTAAATACATTGCTGTTTGACATGAACGACGAGCTGTACTGTCATCTTTCGCTGTATATTGACGGTCTTTAATAATATCTAAATAAAAGCCACCCAATTCTGTCGTACAAAAATTCATAAGTTTATGAACAACCGTACTGAATTCATATTCGTCGTAAGCTTTCACGATTTCTTTTTGTAATTCTGCAGCTTTATCTACAGCCCAACGATCAAGTGCCACCATATCGTCAAAAGCTACTGAATCAGTTTTTGGGTCAAAACCATTAAGGTTAGATAATAAAAAGCGCGACGTATTACGAATACGACGATAAGCGTCAGCTTGGCGCTTGAATATCTCATCAGAAACGGTGATTTCTTGTGTATAGTTAACCGAGGCTACCCATAAACGTAGAATATCAGCACCTAATTTATTGGTAATTTCTTTTGGAGTGATAACATTGCCTAATGACTTAGACATTTTGTGACCATTCGTATCAACGGTAAAACCATGTGTTAATACTTGCTTATATGGCGCTTTACCATTCATAGCTACCGATGAAATCATTGACGACATAAACCAACCGCGATGTTGGTCTGAACCTTCTAGGTATAAATCTGCGATGCCATCGAATTCTTCACGAGCAGCAATTACAGAGGCATGTGTTGTACCTGAGTCAAACCATACATCTAAGGTATCAGGCACTTTAATGTATTCTTTAGCGTCATCACCAATAAGTTCAGCGGCGTCTAAATCAAACCATGCTTGAATACCACTTTCTTCAACACGCTTAGCAACAGTTTCAATTAACTCAATACTACGAGGATGCAAAGCACCGGTGTCTTGATGAATAAATAATGCCATTGGCACGCCCCACGTACGTTGACGTGAAATACACCAATCAGGACGACCTTCAACCATTAGTTCAATACGACGTTGACCCCAATCTGGGATCCATTGTGTTTTATCAATTTCGTTTAATGAATCTTGACGCAAAGCTTTCTTGTCCATGCTGATAAACCATTGTGGTGTTGCACGGAAAATTAATGGCGTTTTGTGGCGCCAGCAATGTGGGTAAGAATGTTCTAACGCATGGTGATGCACTAGGGTGCCATGTTCTTTCAACGTTTCAACGACATTAGCATTGGCTTTAAAAACATGCTGACCTGCAAAGAGTGGCGTATCTTCTAAATAAACACCATTTGCACCAACAGGGTTTGCAACTTCAAGATTGTATAATTTACCAACCACGAAATCTTCTACACCATGGCCAGGTGCCGTATGAACACAACCGGTACCAGAATCGGTAGTAACATGTTCGCCTAAAATCATTGGCACGGTAAAGTCATAAAATGGATGTTTAAGTTGTACTAAGTCTAAATCGCTACCTTTGCAAAAGCCTAATGCGTGGTATTTATCAATACCAAAACGATCCATACAGCTTGTTACTAAATCTGATGCGATAATTAAACGTTGCTTGCCGTGCTCTGTATCACATTGCACTAAACTATATTCAACCTCTGAATGAACAGAAACAGCACGGTTAGCGGGTAACGTCCAAGGTGTCGTTGTCCAGATAACGACTGAAACTTCACCTTCGCCTTCGTGATTTTCAGGATGATCAAACTTATCTGCAACATTTTGATCTACAACAGTAAATTTAACATCGATTGCCGGAGATTGTTTATCTTTGTATTCCACTTCAGCTTCCGCCAAAGATGAACCACAATCTGTACACCAATGCACAGGTTTGAAGCCTTGGTGTAAATGACCATTCTCAGCAATTTTACCTAAAGAACGGATGATATTAGCTTCTGTAGCAAAATCCATAGTTAGGTATGGCTTTTCCCAATCAGCAAAAATACCTAAACGTTTGAAATCTTCACGCTGACCAATGACTTGCTTCGCAGCATATTCACGACACTTTTCGCGAAAAACACTAGCTGAAACTTTATGACCAGGTTTACCTACTTTTTTCTCAACCATTAACTCTATCGGCAAACCGTGACAATCCCAACCAGGAACGAACGGTGCGTTGAAGTCAGATAATGTTTTTGATTTAACAATAATATCTTTAAGAATTTTATTAACTGAGTGACCTAAATGAATATCTCCATTTGCATACGGAGGACCGTCATGCAGAATAAAAGATTTTTTACCTTTTTTTGCTGCTCGAATTTGGCCGTATAAATCTTTTTCAGCCCATTCTTTTAGCATGTTTGGTTCGCGGTTTGCCATGTTACCTTTCATCGCGAAAGAAGTAGCTGGCAAATTTAGGGTTTGTTTATATTCACTCATTTAAATCATTATCCGTTGTTATATTCGCTAACTATTGGTTAGCCTCTGATAAGTTAATAATAAAACCAACACTGGAATTTATTAGTTTTATTATTAACTCACGTATTTGTCTATTTACAAGCTTTGAACGAAAGTTTTTGCTTGTTCGCTATCTTGTGTTATTTGCTTTGTTAATTCATCAATTGATGAAAATTTTATTTCATTTCTTAGTTTTTTCAACATGACAACTTCAATGGTTTGTCCGTAGAGATCTGCATTAAAGTTAAAAATGTGTACTTCAAGCTGTTGCCTTAGACCTGAAACAGTTGGTCTTGAACCAATATTAGCCACACCATAAAAACTGTTATCTATTGTATTTACTTTTACAACATAAACACCTGAAATAGGAGATACACGTCTTTTCAGTAAAACATTTGCCGTTGGGAAGCCTAACTGTCGACCACGTTTATCACCGTGAAAAACCCGACCAATAATCGAATAAGCTCGACCCAGCATCTTTTCTACATCAATTAAATTATCATGTACTAAGGCTTCACGTATATGAGTACTACTGATACGACAATCTTCAAGTTTGAAACTTGCTGTATCAGAAACAGAAAAATTAAATTTTTCACCTGCTAGTTTCAGTAAAGTAAAATCACCCGAACGATTTTTTCCGAAACGAAAATCATCACCAATAATTAAATGTTTAATACCTAACTGTTTTACTAATAACTCTTCAATAAATTCTTGCGCGTTCTTACTAGCAAACTCTCGATGAAAATTAACACAAATTAATCGTTGAACACCAAGCTTTTTAAGTAAAAAATATTTATCTCTTAAACGCGTTAATCTTGCAGGAGCGGTTTCAGGCGAAAATAATTCTTGTGGTTGAGGCTCAAAAATCATCACAGTAGGCGTACAATTCAATGCTTTAGCTTTTTCAATTAAGGCTTCAATCACCCTTGCATGCCCTAAGTGAACACCATCAAAATTACCTATGGTCAACACACAGCCATGATCTTCAGCTTGAATATTGTGGATACCGCGTATTAACTGCATTTAATTAAAAAACCTAAATTTGACCAACATTGCTTTACAAGTGTGTCATTAAAGAATAAAAACCGACGAATTATATCTCACTCAGGCTTAAGAATCAGCACCCGAACGCAATTTCATTACTTTTTTTTTCGCAGGTCTATACTTTAAAATCTTTAATACGTATTCCTAAAGCGGCAATAGAAATAAAGTAACTAAGCATGCCTAGACTTATGCAAATAAGTAACTGTTGAATTTGCATAGCTGTTGTCATTGCCAACCACACATCAAATGCTGGTGATAACTGATAAACCACAAGAGCCATAACACCTGCTGAAATAATTAAACGAGTAAAAAACCACCACGTTGCTTTTGATAATACAAAGATATCTTTGCTTTTCAGCCCTTGATAAAGCATTAGCGCATTTAACGTGGCCGACATTGCTGTGGCAATAGCTAAACCAACATAACCAAAAAATGGTGCCAGCATAAGGTTAAAAACCATATTTGACACCATAGCCTTAATACCAATTTTTACGGGGGTTTTGGTGTCTTGTCTAGCGTAATAGGCTGGCGCTAATATTTTGATAAACATAAAACTTATTAAACCTGACAGATACGCAAACAACGCATAAGAAACCTGTAACACCGTTTCTTGTGAAAACTCGCCACGCATAAATAAAATCATGATAATCGGTTGAGCAAGCACCATTAAACCAGCCAGCGCAGGCCAACCAAATAAAGAAACGATTTTTAATCCCCAAGTGATCGTATCGCTAAACTCTTGCTTATTTTTCTTGGTATGTAGTTTTGCTAAGCTTGGAAGAATAACGGTAGCAATACCAATACCAAATAATCCTAATGGAAACTCTAATAACCTGTCCGCGTAATAAAGCCAACTAATAGAGCCAGTCACCAAAATTGTGGCAATTACGGTATCGAGTAGTAAATTTATTTGCGTTACCGATACGCCAAATAACGCAGGTACAATCAGTTTACGTATTTTGGTTACGCCTTTCGAATGCCATGCCCATTGCGGTTTAACGAATACGCCCGCTTTTATCATAAATGGTATTTGAAAGAGAAACTGAGCTAAACCACCAATAAATACTCCCCACGCTAATGCAAAAGCTGGATTTTCAAATAGCGGTGATAAATATATCGCGCAAGCGATAATACATACATTGAGTAATACAGGTGTGAATGATGAAACTGCAAATTTACCAAAGGTATTTAAAACGGCTCCGGCTAGTGCAGTAAAACTAACAAACCATAAATACGGAAAGGTTATTTTGAGTAAAGAAGAAGCTAATTCAAACTGCTGTGCTTTTGGCCCATCGTTAAGCCAATCTACAAACCAGCCATAACCAAATAAGATAACAAACAATGGTGAAGCGATCATACCAAATAACGTAACTAGGGTAATGATAACGCCTAACGTTCCTGAAACTTGTGCGATGAGTTTTCGTGTTTCGCCTTCTTTAACAGAAATACCGTCTTGTTCGTCTTTTGTATGATACTCACTCAGTACTGGCACAAAAGCTTGTGCAAAAGCTCCTTCAGCAAATAACCGCCTAAAGAAGCTAGGAATTTTATTCGCAAAGAAAAAAACATCAGACGCCAAGCCCGCACCAATAATATTAGCGATGACCACATCTCGTACCAAACCGAGTACACGAGAAACTAAGGTCATAAAACTGACTATCAGACCTGATTTTATTAACTTTTTACTCAATTAAAAGCTCCAACACACAAAAATCCAAGATAAACGCTCTAATATTATGCGTTTTTTTTATGATGATAAACAAGCAAATACAAAGAAGTTTTTAATCTATTTTAAATTGGGAAAATAACAGGTAAAATAGCGATATTATTTGGTATCTTTAGTGATAATTTTCATAAAGTGATAAATTCACGGTTATTGGGTAAATTAAACCATTAAAAGGTTTGACAATCGAGCTTAAAAAGGGCATATTTCCTCGCCTTAAATTTAGGCTATATACAATCATATTTTAGGAGTTCACCTTGGCTAATTCAAAGCAGGCGAAGAAACGTGCGGTTCAATCAGAAAAACGCCGTCAACATAATGCAAGTCGTCGTTCAATGATGCGCACTTTATTTAAAAAAGTAATCGCTGCAATTGAAGCTGGTGACAAAGATACAGCAACTAAAGAATTTGCTGCTGCACAACCGATTTTAGATCGTTTTGCAACTAAAGGTCTTGTTCACAAAAATAAAGCAGCTCGTAGTAAGAGCCGTTTAAACGCTGCTATTAAAGCGCTTTAATTTTTGTTACTGAATTAAAAAAACCAGCTTAGGCTGGTTTTTTTTTGTTTAATTTTTAGTTTACCCCATTTAAGTCTAATAACTTTCCATTATTACTATCCATTTTTATAAAGTAAAATCTTGCGCATCCTAGGATTTTTGATAATCTCTTACGTTATAAAAATATCCTCATGAACAAATAAAAATAATAAGAGAATAAATATGAAACTAACAAAATTGGCTACAGGTCTTTTAATTGCCACTAGTCTTTTAAGCGCTTGTGGTGAGAATAATAAAGTTAAAATCCCTGCACCTACTTTATTAGCGGAAGCTAAAAGTCGCTTAGATATATATAAGCCCGTAACCCTCATTGCTGATTTAAGCCATTTATCTGCTAACCAAAAACAAATGATTGTATTACTGATTGAAGCTTCAGATATTATTGATGAGCTCTTTTGGCAACAGGCTTTTGGTCAAGACAAAGAAACTTTTCTTGCCAGTATTGAAGACAAAAAAGTGCGCGAATTTGCTCGCATCAATTATGGCCCCTGGGACAGATTAGAGGGTGACAAACCCTTTTTAACAGGTGTAGCAGCAAAAGCTCATGGTGCTGAATTTTACCCAAGTGATTTAACCAAAGCTGAGTTTGAAAAAGCGAAATTTGACGATAAAGATGGCTTATATTCTGTTGTTAAGCGTAACAGTGACGGACAGTTGACTACCGTTGCTTATTCAGAGCTTTACAGTGATAAAATCAACCGTATTGCCGCTATATTAGAAAAAGCGTCAAGCTTTGCTGATGACAAAGAGTTTGCTAACTACTTAAAATTACGTGCAACCGCTATTCGTAATGATGACTTTCAAGAATCAGACTTTGCATGGATGGACATGAAAAACAACCCTATTGATGTGGTTATTGGCCCTATTGAAACTTATGAAGATCAACTCTATGGCTCCCGAGCCGCCTTTGAATCTTATGTATTGATTAAAGACTTAACCTGGAGTGCAAAGTTAGCTAAATATGCTGAGTATTTACCTGAATTACAAAAAGGCTTACCCGTTAATAAGGCCTATAAAAAAGAAGTTCCAGGCTCTGATGCAGACTTAAATGCTTACGATGTAATTTATTACGCAGGCCACTCAAATGCTGGCAGTAAAACTATTGCGATTAACTTACCTAACGATGAAGAGGTTCAGCTAGAAAAAGGAACTCGTCGCCTACAACTTAAAAATGCTATGCAGGCAAAATTCGACGCTATTATGTTACCCATTGCCAGCACGTTAATTGTGCCTGAACAACGTGAGAATGTAACTTTTACGGCTTTTTTTGCTAATACCATGTTTCATGAAGTAGCCCATGGTTTAGGTATAAAAAACACTATTAACAATAAAGGCACAGTACGTGAGTCGTTAAAAGAACATGCTTCTGCACTTGAAGAAGGTAAAGCAGATATTCTTGGTCTTTACATGATCCGCCAATTACTTGTTAAAGGTGCGATTGAAGAAGGTACCTTGCAAGATTACTACACGACTTTCTTAGCAGGAATATTCCGTTCGGTGCGTTTTGGTGCTACTTCAGCGCACGGTAAAGCTAACATGGTACGTTTTAACTACTTTGCTGAACAAGGTGCTTTTACGCGTAATTCAGCAGGTTTGTATTCGGTTAACATTGACAAGATGACTGCCGCGATTGATTCACTATCAGAGATGATTTTAGTTTTACAAGGCAATGGCGATTACGAAGGCGTCGCTAAGCTTGTTGCTGAAAGTGGCGTCATTAAAGCTGACTTAAAAGAGAGTTTAGCGCGTATAGAGGCGGCTAACATACCTGTTGATATTACCTTTATTCAGGGTAAGCAAGTTTTAGGTTTATAGTTTGTTTTAAAACCTTTTTGAAAACACTTTAAAGCCTATCCATTGCGATAGGCTTTTTTATTTTATATCTTTTATTTAGATTAGCCGGAAAGTATTTTCAAGTACGCTAGGTCTACTGAATTAATCAAACGTATTACGTTTATAATAATCAGAGAGATACTTCATGAAAATCATTTTATCCATTGCTCTTTTCTTAGGCTGTTTATTTTCCCTAAATATCGAAGCTCAGGGTCATAAAGAAAATATAGCACCTAACTGGCAACTACAAAGCCAAGCAGGTAAAAATATTTCTTTAGCCGATTATCAGGGCCAACCTGTTATTCTTCACTTTTGGGCTACTTGGTGTCCTTATTGTAAAAAATTACAGCCCAAATTGGTTGAATTAGAAGAGAAATATAAAAACACTGGTATTAAAATTGTTTCAATTAGCTTTAATGAAGATGAAGGTGCTATGCCTCAAGATTCGATAAAAGAGCGCGGTTATAATTTTATTACTGCGGTAAATGGGGATGAAGTAGCCGAAAAGTATGGAGTAAAAGGTACACCGACAACATTTTTTATTAATCGGCATGGTGTTGTTATTTTCAAATCAACAAGCTCAAATATAGAAGATCCTCGTTTAGAGTTGGCCGTACAAGAAATAATTAAAGCTCAGTAATTAAAGCTCAGTAATTAAAGCTAAAAATTATCTACAATGCGAAAGATAACTGCTTGTTCTCTTTCGTATTCTCCTCAGCAAAACCCAGTGTTAAACCAATTAACCGGATATCTCGAGTATTGCTGCGTAACAATGCTTTAGCCAACAGTGTTTTAAATAGTTTCTCATCACAATGAGCACTTTGTTGCTCTACCGTGGTTTGAGTAAAGTCATTGAACTTAAGCTTAATACCTTGCTTGTTAATAAGACGGTGTTGATGATTTTCCAAACGGGGCAATAATTTTACATATAAAGCATCAACCGCATTTTCACATTCATCATTACTACATAGATCGAACGCAAACGTTGTTTCTATGGCAAGAGATTTACGTATTCGGTCGGTTTCTAATGCGCGGTGATCAATTCCAAAACTTCTCTGGTATAAAGACTGAGCAAACTTACCCACTATAGGTACTAAACACCCCACCGAACTTGCCCTAACATCAGCACAAGAAATATACCCTTGCTTTGAAAGTTTTTGTGCAGTTTTAGGGCCAATACCGGGTATTTTTTTTAAAGGTAAGCTTTCAACAAAACTTGAAACGTTATCAGGAGTAACAACACACTGACCATTTGGCTTATTCTCATCACTAGCTATTTTAGCTAAGAACTTATTAGGTGCAACACCAGCCGAGGCGGTCAGATCAAGTTCAATGCATATATCTTCGCGGATCTGTTTAGCAATTAATGTTGCACTACCGTTGAATTGAGTACTATGGGTAACATCAAGAAAAGCCTCGTCTAACGACAAGGGTTCAATTAAGGCGGTGTAGCGTTGAAATATTTCACGTATCTTTGTTGAGACTTGTTGGTAAACTTGCATTCTTCCCGGCACAATAACTAAATCAGGGCATAGTTTCATAGCCTTACTAGCTGGCATAGCTGCTCTAACCCCGTATTCTCTTGCTTGATAATTACAAGTACACAATACACTTCTCGGCCCTGCTCCACCCACAGCAAGAGGTACATTACGTAAAGTCTCATTATCACGCATTTCTACGGCTGCATAAAAGCAATCCATATCTACATGTATTATTTTTCGTTGCATGTTCAGGTCAATACCAGTGTAACTGTATAAAAGAACAGTACCACAAAGATATAATTAATTACAGAATAAAAAGCTTAGTCACTTTTAATTTCACGGTAAATAAGCTAATTTATCGCTTTTGAATGTTGGCAACGCCTTTCCTATGATTTATCAATTATTTTTACGTATTTCAATTCTACTTTTTATCACACTGAGTTTTCACGTTAGCGCCCATAATAAGGATGTTAATCAAGCGCAATTATATTTGCTTGAACAAGATAATTACCAATTAGTTATCTCGGTTGACGTACTTCATTTAATTAAAAAATACCAAAGCTTTTCAGGTGATGAACAAGCGCTGATTGATAGTTTAAAAAAGTTATCACTTATTGAGACTAAAAAATTACTATCGAAAATCGAAAAGTCGATCAGTAATGATAGTGTTATTTTATTTGAAAATGGGGAGAAACTTGCAAAGCAGTTACCGATTAAAGCATTTAGTGGTTTAACCGTTGCTGAACTAAGGCAGGCGCTGCATCCTAGCGTTACCAGTAAAATAATAGATATATCAGTAAGCGGTAACTTACCTGAAAAAGCCATAAAAGTAGGCCTTAAGTTTTCACCTTTATTGGGCGATGTTTATTTAACTGTCTCTAGCCCAATTCAAGCTATGGTTACTCTTGATGATAATAGTGACTACTTCTCGCTCAATAAAAATAACACTGTTAGTCGTAATTTGTCATCATTCGAACATAAAATTTTAAATATTGTCGAATATATTTATCAGGGATTTATCCATATATTACCCCAAGGTCTTGACCATATCCTTTTTGTTGTTGCCTTATTTCTATTAGCAACGAGAACCTCAACCCTACTATGGCAAGTTAGTGCTTTTACCCTTGCACATACCATTACTTTAGCCTTGGGGATTTTTGGGGTTATCAACTTACCGAGCAGTTTGGTAGAGCCTTTGATCGCCTTGTCGATTGCTTATGTAGCGATTGAAAATATTTATCAACAAAAATTAAGCAAGTGGCGTTTACCTATTATTTTTGCTTTTGGTTTGTTACATGGCTTAGGTTTCGCTTCTGTGTTAGTTGAATTGGGTTTACCTGAAACTAGCTATATTACCAGTTTACTTTCGTTTAATGTCGGCGTTGAATTTGGGCAAGTTACAGTTATTGCTTTAGCTTTATTGGCTACCAAATGGTGCAGTAATAAACCTTGGTATCGTAAAAATGTCGTTATACCATTAAGTTTATCTATTGCCGTAATCGGGCTTTACTGGTTTTTTGAACGTATCTTATAGAAGCTAACTTCAGACAATTAGAAAGTATAATGTACTGCTACTTGTATTGACCGTTCTGGCAGAGGATTACCCTGCTGTTCGTTTTGAGGTAAATAGTCTTGATGGTCAAAAAGGTTATCTATTGTCATTCGAACAGTTAGTTTTTCCGTTAATATTGACTGGTAACCAAAATCCGTTTGCATAATACTTGAAACTTGATCTGACCGGTATTTATTATAGTGTTGAGCGATAAATACATGACCACCGAATAACTGCATGTTATAACTTAATACTGCGGTTAATTCTGGTGTGTCTTGTATTGCTTGTTGACCACCATTTATATTAAATGCTTGACTGATATGCCCTTGTAAAAAACTATTTTTTGAAACAAACCACTTTCCAGAAAACTCATAACCCCATAAGTTAATGTTACTGGCTGAATTTTCAAAACTATTTGTTATTTGCTTGTTACCGTCAACATTGACAAAGGTAATAGGCTGAGAGATTAAAGCATATTCACTTTTATTTCGAAATACCGTTATCTGTGAGGAAAACGAATTATAATTATACATAGCCGCAATCTCTAATGAGTTGAAAACTTCCGCCTCTAGATTTCCTCCTAATTTGTTAAGTGTCTCAATGGAATTTTTTGCATGCAACTTAATTTGCTCTTCACTTTCGTCATTAAGAGCATATTCTTTTAAATCTGGAGATCTTAGTGCTGAACTATAAGAAACCCTTAATAATAAGTTTTGGTCAATTTCTTTTACCATTGTGATGCGTGGAGAGAGCTGTGAGAATTTATTTTGTTGATATTCACCTGAGTCGTAACGTAAGCCAACCGTAAGTTGAATATCCCACCATTGTTTGAAGCTGGTAATATACTGTCCATAAATACCATAGAACTTAACCGCCGATGAACCAACACGCTTTTTGAGACTAGTTTGGTTTGGCTTATTTGTTTCAAACGACTTTTCTGAATCAAAAAAACCACCGACATCTTGCTTCTCGGTATGAGATAACCCTAATAAAAACTCCTGTTCGTTACTCGGGTTCCAATGCAGCTCTATTTGTCCCTGATCACTTTCAACATTTACCTGATACTGAGTATATTTAATCAATATATCTGGATTATCATTAATAACTTCACGGGTAAATGGTGTTGCAAGACCTTCCTCTGAAGAGTCATTGTTTACCCATTGCAATTTAAGGGTTAGTTGCGGTGTTAATTCAACGGGCCATTGCACAAATGAAATTTCGGTTAGCCAGTTAATATTATTTTTAGCGGTAGAAAAATCCCCTGTCCAATGCTCACCTAAGCCACTGCCTCGTTCAAGACGAATGTATCCTAGAGAGGGTCCTTCATGAAAAGTATGACGAAAATAAGCAAAGCTTGCTTCTTGGTCATCATAGTATTTTTGTAATGGTGAAAAATCAGGACCAACTTCTTGTTTTGAGGCCTCTTTTGAAAAGTCAGAATAAGTAATAAAACTATGGCCAAACTTACTGTGAATATTTGTTTTAAAAGCATATTGTGTTGCTTGGTATTGTGGTTGGTAACTTATTATTGTCTCAAAGTTAGAGCTTTCTTTAAGATCTGAAACTAAATTAGCAATACCAAAGAATGCCCCAACACCATAAAGTGATGATGCAGGCCCTGTGAGCATCTCTACTTGCTCCATAGCGTATAAGGGTAATTCATATTCAATAGGAGCTTTGTTCGCCCTAGCGTGATTAAGAGCGATTCCATCGAGTAAGACAAGGTGCTTATTATTTTCAAAACTCCCTGCTTTTTGACCTCGCGTAACAAATACTTTTTCACCAAAAATATTGTATGTAGAAAATCCTGGAGTGAAATCAGCTAAGTCGGCTAATTGATCAATTCCCTGTGGTACTAATTGTGATTGCGTAAAAACACTTACCGTTGCAGGTACATAACGTAATGAGACTTCAGATTTAGTCGCTACTTTGACTTTGATTTTTGCAAGTTCAGCTAGGTCATAACTAAAAAT
>Ga0209395_1004872_pt1 | contig 15425 bp, 15 predicted proteins | sample GOMGulsemesocosm_3_FD_184635 | JGI IMG/M metagenome (GOLD analysis project Ga0209395, IMG submission 184635) | Methane-oxidizing microbial communities from mesocosms in the Gulf of Mexico - GOM9D Gulf of Mexico (SPAdes) (version 2) | ecosystem: Environmental > Aquatic > Marine > Cold seeps... | reverse complement strand
CTCGCGTGAGCCATACTTAATGATAGCGCGGCCCAATGTGCCACGGGCCTGATAACCAACAAACAACACATCGGTAGTTGGCCGCTCGATAAAGCGTTTAAGGTAATTAACAATACGGCCACCGCTACACATACCACTGGCAGCAATCACAATCGCTGGTAGGTTACGATGTGCTAAATAGTCCATGGTTTGTACGTGCTGCTGATGGCTATCAATAGTGGTGAGTTGCTCAAAAGATAAGGGATGTCGCCCAGCTTTTAGCTTGCCACGCGCCTCTTTATCCCAACAGTGTTTTAATGTCTTGTAATGCTCGGTAAAGGTCGCAGCCAAGGGTGAATCAACAATCACATCAACATTGTTTAAAATTGTTTGCTCCGGTGACAGTGCCGGTCCTGTTGAATTGGCAGCTTTATTTGCCTTAGCCTCAAGCTTGAATAAAATCTGTTCAATTTCATACAGCAACTCTTGAGTCCGGCCAATGCTAAACGCAGGGATCAATACCAGCCCTTTATCGCTTAAACAACGAATTAATACTTGCTCTAGCTGCGCGCGCCGCTGTTTACGGCCTTGATGATTGCTGTCGCCATACGTACTTTCAATCACCAAAGTATCACAGCCATAAGGTGGCACAGGCGCCGGTAATAACGGCGTGTAACACGCCCCGAGATCGCCCGAAAACACAATCCGTTCTTTATCGCGCCCAGCCGCCACATCAAACTCAACATAAGCCGAGCCCAAGATATGCCCCGCCGGTTTAAATTTAACTTTAGCCTTAACTTTATTGTCACCACCTAACATGGGGAGAGGCTGCCACACACCATAATCAATGCCGATCAGTTGCGCACTTAACCGCCTTAAAATAGTCGAACCAATGCGCTTGTCAGCCATACCGCCAACTTTTAATGCATCACGAATCACTTCTGGTAATAACAACGCAGTAGCGCTTGAACAATATATCGGCCCAGTGAATCCAGCGGCTAACAAATACGGAATGCGTCCAACATGGTCAATATGACAGTGAGTAACAACTAACGCTCTAACATCAGACAGTTCGAAATCTATCGCCAACAAATCACTGACCGAACGACCCGACGTTTCAGCACCCTGAAACAAACCACAATCAACTAAATAGCTGTCGGCATTACCGTCGATATGGTTATCGCAATGGTGTTGATTGTGAGTAACAACCAGCTGATGGCAAGATCCCGTCACGCCATCAACAGCGCCATGGTGTTTTATTTCACAAACAAAAGGAATAACAGATTCGCTGGGCATATTTAACACTCCTTGTTAAAATCAGCAAAAGTTAATTACGTTTAGTCTCTTCAACTTTCGCAATTCAAGCTTTATAAAAATCTATACCAATACGCTTAATGTGACTAACTAACTCGGCATTGTCCAAACGTTCAAAAACTAACAAATCAATAGTATAAGGTAACATCAAATCATCTAAGTCAGATTCGACCTTCAATAACTCTCCTTTTTCCAGTGAATTTTCCATCACCACCAAGTCAATATCAGACCCAGTTCGATAGGTCCCTTTAGCCCGCGAACCAAACAGACAAACACGGGTTATCGTACTATGCTTGGAAAAAACAGATTTAATTTCATTAATCACGTGACAAGAAAGACCAAAAGAAAGCTTGGTCGCATCAACTGTCATTAATAACCCCCAACATCATTTTCTCAAAAGACAAAAACAAAGAAAAATAAACAGACATTATTTTACCAATAACTTCTGTTACTGTTGCCTCATCGTAAGTGTGAACCGCTTTGTTTCGCGCAATGATCATTTCCATCCAGGATTCACCATCTTCGATTAGCTCATTTTTAAATGCAAAACGAGTGGCATCTCTTGACCCCATAATACGCGCAGCACCCTGATAAACAGCAAAGTCTTTCATTACGTTCCATGCTAATTCATGCGTAAACTCAAAGGCCTTAATAAAACCTTGCTGCTCAATATTACTTAACGGACGTTGCTCAAATAAAGCCACAGCCTCTTTTAAATGCATTAATGCTCTTGAGTAATTCCCAAACCGCTGCTGCCACCTAATATCATCAGTCATAACTAACACCTAATAACCCAAACTACATATTTTTACATTCTAATTATTTAATAGCGATTCATAAATTAATTTAATCCCATCATCGCTATTCTTTCAATACTAATTGATTACCAGCTTATCGGGTTGATCACGCATCTGAACTCAGGTTCATTTATATTGTAAAAATGCTGAAACGATAGGCTAGCGTCGCTCCAATGACTTTGGCCTTAAACGGGCCCTCAATAGCTTTGATGTAACCTACTGATCCTATTAGGCTAAAATTATCTGAAATTTTATATCCCAGATTTACATTCGACTGAATGACTAAACCACCATCAATCATTAGGCCGCCACCACCAGCTGCACCCACGAGTCCTTCAACATCAACAAAGAATGCAGAACCAAACAAAGGTTGGTGTAAACCAGCCCCAACCTGACCGGTCATATAGGCACCTGCTTTACCGCCATACGCGGCTAGGCCCTGGCCGGTAACATAAACGTTATCAGCAAGAAAATAATCGGCTTGTACACCCAGATTTTGAACATCTAAGTCATTATGATGACTTCGCCAGTTTTCATCGTCTTTTAAATAAGTTTGTTGACTGAGTCTAATTCTTAAGTGCTGCATATCCGTATTGGTAAGCTCACTATATTTAATACTTTTGCCATTACCGTATAATTTAGGCGCGCCATATTGATAACCCAATTGAAGGGCAATATTTGTGGCTTTAAAGTCGCCATCGGGCGCGTTGATGTATCCACCACTTAAACCAATATAGGTATTGTTCGTAATGAATTGCTGCACCCCAACTGAAACCTCAGTTAAGAAGCCGCCGCCAGTGTCGACAGCGCCCCCGCCTGCAACACCTAATTGAGCAGCAAGTTTTATTGAAGTGCTATTAGTTAGTGGATAACGATAACCGCCGCCAAGGAATATTTGCATAAAGCCATCGCTTTCTCCCCCCATAGCACCTTCGGCTTCAATTTTTAAGAAAAGACTATCATCATAATATCTCAGCCATTCCACGCCAATAAGTCCAATTTTTTTATACTGAGGCTTGCCAGAATCGGTGAGAACACCATCTGCAACAGAATAATTTCGATAAACGACCGCAAATTCTCTAGCCGTGGAATCTAACGATTTAGTGTTGCCATCGCCTTTAAACAAGTCGGAATTTAGCCAGCCGTTACCAACTAATGTTTGGAAGGGATATTCATAACTAACATAAGGCTGAGTACTACTTATTGTGCCATCGGGGAATTTGGTGTGACTAATACCAACACCAAAGTTGCCGATGTTCTGCGTTGAATAATTTAAACCAATATGAGGTCGCAGCATTAATCCACCACCCGACAGCGTATATCCTCCTCGTCCACCACCGGCACCAACAAACAAACCAGCATTAATGCTTAGCTGGTCAGTTAGCTGTTTTCTAGCCTCTGCAGCAAAACCCAAGGTAATAAATCCACCTCGCTCCCCAGTTAGAGCGCCGTAAGCGCCAGGGCCTACAGAAAGCCAATCGTTAATATCATAAAGAAAAGTGCCGCCTAAGAAGCCCATTTTTTCATCATCTGGTAGAGTCAGCTCTTCAAAAGAAATGCGAAGCTTGCCATCGGTAGGAGAAATAGTAGTGCTTTCATCTCCCCATGCAAAAGTAGAGGTAATACAAGTTAACGATAGAGCCGTTAATGTCGATAGTATTTTTTTATTCATTTTTATTGTATTTTTATTGGCTTATTTTTTAAAATTCTATCACAGATATTTAAACACCTCGTTGATATTTTATTAGCTTATACACTTATTTCAAAAACTTAACGTACCACGGCATCGCTTTATCTATCCCCTGCTGTATCTGATAATCAGGTCGATAACCAAGCAGATCGCTAATTTTCGAAATGTCAGCTTGAGAATGCCGCACATCACCGGCTCTAAAATCTTGATACACAGGTTGCTTGGTGTAATTCACGCCATTCTCTGCTAGTGCGCCTTTAATGCAGGCATACAACTCATTTAGTGTAGTCCTGTCGCCTACTGCAACATTATAAACTTGGTTTAACCCTCGCTCTTGGGCCGTTGCCGCCAATATATTGGCCTGCACGGTATTTTCAATAAAACAAAAATCTCTGCTCGTTTCGCCATCACCATTAATGAACAACTCCTCGCCATTAATTAGCGCCGACGTCCATTTAGGAATAACAGCTGCATAAGCACCATTGGGATCTTGGCGCTGACCAAAAACATTAAAATAGCGTAAACCGATTGTATCAAAATCATAGGTTTTCTTAAACACGCCTGCGTAAAGCTCATTAACATATTTAGTTACCGCATAAGGTGACAACGGGTTGCCGATATTCTCTTCAATCTTAGGCAGTGCTGGGTGATCGCCATAAGTAGAACTAGACGCCGCATAAACAAAGTTATTCACTTGCTCATTCTTAGCCGCGGTTAACATGTTTAAAAATCCGGTGATATTTGCCGAATTGGTTAATACCGGATCGGCAATAGAGCGCGGCACAGAACCAAGTGCCGCCTGGTGCAACACATAATCAACGCCACTAACCGCATGTTGGCAATCTTCGTAATTTCTAATATCGCCTTCAATAAACGTAAACCCGCGCCATTGCTGCTCACTAACACAGGCTTTAACTTCATCTAAATTGTGCTGGTGCCCGGTCGCAAAATTATCTAATCCTACTACCTGCTGATCTAACAACAGCAATGTTTCAAGCAAATTAGAGCCTATGAAACCAGCCACACCAGTGACTAACCAAATTTTAGGCGTTGCGACGAGTTGATCTTTTATTTGTTGGTAACGAGACATAAAGCATCCTTTCATTATTGCTTGCATAACTCTCGAATCGATACAATTTACAGCTTCAATCAAGAGGTTAATTTCAAATTAACATCCTTGCCCTACATCAGCGACAACAATAATAAAAGTTTAGCCTCAAAAATAAAAAATGGCAGCCTAAGTTCCCAGTATTACAGGTTAAAATTGGCACTAACGAGGACCTGTCGCCACTAGCCGTCATCCTCGAAGTGTTTTAATCGAGGACCTTCTAAGGCAGCCACCAACACCGGCACAAGCCTCACCAGATTCCCGCTAAAAACAAAAGAGTCGTCATCCTCGAGATCTTTTAATCGAGGACCTCATAAGGCAGCCACCAACACCACCAGCACCAGCCTCACCAGATTCCCGCTAAAAACACTGCGGGAATGACGAATGGGTCGTTCGCCACTACCCATCGTCCTAGTTACCGCCACCCCGTCATCCTCGAAGTGTTTCAATCGAGGACCTCCTAAGGCAGCCACCAATCTCAACGCCAGCACAACCCTCACCAGATTCCCGCTCAAAAGACTGCGGGAATGACGAATGGGTCGTTCGCCACTACCCATCGTCCTAGTTACCACCACCCGTCATCCTCGAAGTGTTTTAATCGAGGATCTCCTCAGGCAGCCACTAACCTCAACATCAGCAGAACCATAGCGCTTGGATATCATCATTGTTTTGAGCCAACAATTTTAATTTGTTCAACAATTCGTCTTGGCAAGCCAGCAAACCTTTCATTAAACAACTATCCTAAATAAAAATTCATACAGAATTCTAGCGCGAGTTAAACCAAATTATTATCAATGACGAAAGAGATCAGGGGTAACTTATGCAACCAGTGAGCTACATATTAGCAACCAAGAAAAACGGGGTTATCTACATTGGTGTCACGAGCAACCTTTCGCAACGCATAGAGCAGCACAAAATCAACGCTGTTGCTGGTTTCACTAAAAAGTATAATGTTCACAAACTCGTCCACTATGAATTACACTCCACAATGGAACAAGCAATCATCCGAGAAAAACACCTAAAGAAATGGCGACGAGAATGGAAAATACAACTTATCGAAAAAGATAACCCCCAATGGCAAGATCTATCAACAACGATAACCTAACCATGAAAAATCAATTACCTTTTCAAAAAGAAAAAGACATACACCAACCTCGGCACAAGCATTAGCAGATCCCCGCTCAACACACTGCGATGTATGGAATGACGTATGAGCCGAACTGCGGAGTTAAATCGGCGCTAACAGTAGGGGATATGTGGCGCTATATTGCTGTTATTCATTAAACCGCGCGTAAATCCTTGGTTGGGCAATATCAGATTAACCAGATACAGCGTTGAGAATCCAATACTTATGTTGTGGAGCATCGAATGACAGAAATGATCATTAGTTTGACATTTCCCTAATTGTCCAACGCTAGATTCCCGACAGAACCCCGATACTAGCTCTGATGTCAGCAATCGTGATAAACAGTTTACTATCAGCGTCTTTGAATGCTATGAATCCGTATTTTTCATAGAAATACTCAGCTCCATCTTTTGCGTCAACAATGACAACAGGGAAGGCGACTGTTTCACTTGCCATTAATAGTTTTTTGAGTGCATCAATTAAAAGCCATTCACCGAAACCTTTACCTTTGTATCGATGATCAACCGCTAAACGAGCGATTAAGCCGCCAGAAGTTACGCTGTGATGTTTCTTCTGTAGTTTAGGTGGCAAATCCTCAACATCAATTGGAGTCATTGTTAATGTGTAGTAACCGATGATGTGCTCAGGGCATTGCTCATCTTCAAGAACAAAAGTACGAGTGTTGTCTTTTTTAGCTTGTTGGCTTGCCATGACTTTTAAGTAATTGTTGAGCGCGGTGATACCACAATCAAAGCGATTTCTGTCATGTTTAGTTTTTTCTAATTGGACAGTGTTCATAAATTTTGGTTTTTGTCCCGATAGCGTGAGGCTGCTTGTTGTAATTTACTATTCGATTTTGCTGGCTGGTCTAGCGCACTCATTAATGTCATTGCATCTTGCTGACTTAATCGAAGGGCACGTTCGCGTTCCATAATTATTTTTGCCTTTTCTACAGCCGCACTAAGCACAAATGAGTTAATGCTAGACATACCTGCAATAGCCGCAGCTTGTGACAGCAGTTCTTGTGTCTCAATATCTACTCGTGCAGTAATACGAGGTAACGCAGTAGCCATAACAATCTCCATTAGGTGTCAAAGTGGCACAAATCAATTGTAGTCCAATTATTATGCCTTGACAACTTCGTGCCAATTTGGCACACAAATTACAAACGCTTTATTATAATTTAACTTTATCTATATATAGAGTTCACCAACCTCAGCATCAGTAAAAAACTCACCAGATTCCCGCTAAAAAAAAGAGTCGTCATGCATCGAAGTCGCCACTACCAGTCTTCCTCGAGATCTTTTAATCGAGGACCTCCTAAGTCCCCACAAGCCTCAACACCAGCACAGCCCTCACCAGATTCCCGCTAAACAGACTGCGGGAATGACGAAGGGGGTTCGCACACTACCACCCCGTCGTCCTCGAGATCTTTTAATCGAGGATCTCCTAAGGCCCTCACCAGCCTCAACTAAATAACTATAGTGGTCAAGTTTTTTTGGAGAGATATTAAGCCACTTTTTTCATTTCATTTGCTTTTTGAACTGGTGTTAAATAATCGTTAGCTGAATGCAAACGTCTGTAATTGTAAAATCTAATATATTTTTCAATACAATGTGTCAGTGATTGGTGATTTATAAAAATTAAATGGTTTAATCTCTCTGATTTCAAACTTCTAAAGAATCGTTCCATAACAGCGTTATCCCAACAATTTCCCCGACGACTCATGCTTTGAGTTATTGTTAGTCTGGCCAAATGGCTCGTAAACATATTCGCCGAATATTGCACCCCTTGATCCGAATGAAACATCAGCCCTTTCAAGTAAGGTCTGTGTTTTTCGTTAGCGTCATTTAGAGCGGCTTTCGCTAGCTTTGCATCGGGACTTTGAGAGACCGCCCAGCCGACAATCTCGCGAGAACCAAGATCCAATACGCATGCTAAGTAACTCCAGCCCTGATTAGTTCTAATGTATGTGATGTCCCCAACCCAATGAGTATTCAGTGTTTTTGGGTTGAATTGACGTTTAAGAAGATTCGGAGCATAACGGCATTCATGACCATTATTTGGATAATAATGCTGCTTTTTAGGCGTCAGAGCGACTATATTAGCCTCTTTCATTAATGCAGCCGTTTTGTATATACCAATTGAAAATCCGCAATTTTTAAGCTCTACATTCATTCGTCTTCGGCCATATGTGTTGCCAGTGAAATCAGCAACGTTCTCAATTACATCTAATATTTTTTTATATTTAAAAGCGGTACATTGAACACCTGATTGATAATAATAGGTGCTTTCGCTTATTCCAAAAACACGACATAACTCAGTTACCGAAAACTCTCGATATGCCTTCTTGAGCCTAATGATCAGCTGAGGTTGCTGTTTTCCAGGATGAAGAAGGCTGCAGCCTTTTTTAATATATCATTGTCCCTTTGGGCACGTTTCAACTGCTTTTCAAGCTCTTGAATCCGTTGATGCTCTGGCGTTATGGCCACCTTATTGTCAGGCGTCTTACCATTGAGTTCGTTGACATATTGTTGTTTCCAACGAGAAACAGCAGATTTACAGGCACCTGATATTTCCATTATCTGTAAAATTGAATAGCCATCATCGATCATCAATTTTGCAAATTCTAACTTTTGCTCTTTAGTGACTTTTATCGGTTTTTTCATTTGTTTTATGTCGGTCATTTTATATTCCTAGAGTTACCTATTTTACGCTATAACTCTCTCCAAGATTATTAGACCACTATAGTTGGTCTAAAAGGAGAACAAGGTGTACCCGGTATGGGGCTCGATTTAGACTGGCCTGCTATTGCCGAAATAAGCTGGCCTCACGATGGTCAAGTTTCGGCTCAAGAGGCCAATTTAATATTGAGCCGTTTAAATGTCGTAATGTCCAACAATATGTCAGCCGTGACAATAAGAGCTCAACCTCAGGTGATTCAGGTTTTATTTGAAGCAGGATTTAGTCGGGAACTTATTCTTAAATCAATGGCTATTATTCAAGGGAGTTGCAAATTAGGCAGTCAAAGAATTGATTGGTCACCACAAGGTGATGTCAGTCAGTTGATTAAGGTTTTTTCGGACAATGGTGGTCGAGTCTTTATTAGAGTGCATTGCAATGGGATTTTTGATGCTGACACCAGACCATTTTCTGCCAGTTGTGATGTGTTGCATGGTACGCAAACGCCTCGTGTACCGGGTGGTGTGTTAGAAAGTTGGTTTACTATTAGGTAGTACGAGATATGGAAGAACATGATCCGAGAGACAACCCCAGCAAACGAGTACAGAATATTCTGCATAGAACCGGAACTGTCAGCCCTTGGGATTTTAGCCGACTAACCGACGAAGCGATTACTCATGCTAGCGAAGTTGCTCGTGACGATGCCGCAAATGCTAATTTGAATTGGCGGCCATTGGGTCCACGCAACCTGGGTGGTCGCATAAGATGCCTAGCTCAAGATGAAAGAAACCCTCAAACCATCTATGCCGGCAGCGCGCAAGGAGGTCTATGGCGAACACTAGACTGTGGGGAAAGTTGGACGGCATTAGATGATTTTTCTTCGTCAACATCGCCAAACTCACGTCAGTCACTGGCCATTGGTGCTATTGGTTTGAGCTACAGTAACCCTGAAATTATATATATTGGAACCGGCGAGCCTACTAGATCTGCTAGCGGTGATGTTAGAGATATACCCGGCAATGGTCTATTTCGTTCAACTGACTCAGGTGCCACATTTGCTCGTATTGATCATCCTGATCCCGGAACTGGAACGCTAGGTTTTGGCCAATTTGAATCTATTGTTGTTGACCCTTGGCAACCCAGTCGATTCTGGATAGCGTCATCAGATGGAGGCATGGGGCGCGGAACGCCACCCATTATCAGCGGTGCATTACCAACGCTTCATCAAGATGACGTAGCTCATCTAACTGCACTAAGAGGAGGTCCTCAGCAAGCAACTGATATCATGGTTGATTTTGGACCCGTGCGCACAACACCTCCGAATATTGTGACCGTGTACGTTGCTATTTGGGGCCGTGGTGTTTTCCGCGCCAAGTATAGCAGGTCCACCGATGAGTATGTGATTACAAGCGGCGCGATATGGACGCAAATTACTCCGGCTTTTTCTGGTACGTATACTCGTATTAAAGTGGCTCAATGCCGCGGATGCCCTAATTGGATTGGCGTTGTAGCGGCCGACAGCAATATCAACAGTGCTGCATCTAATGTGTTTATTTCGGACGACCGAGGCGACAATTGGATTGATACCGGGGCAAGAACAGGAGACACCGGGGCTCAGGCTAGATATGATCTAATGTTTGGTATGCATCCGACTAATCCCTCCATTTTTGCTATTGGCGTGCTCGACGTGTTTTTAGGCCGATACGATTCAGTTACCCGTAATACTGCATGGACGAGAATTCTCAACTCGGATCGATATGACCTTGGCGACCGGGCACAACATGCAGACCAGCATGCCATTTTGTTCGATATCGCTAATCCCATGCGGATCTGGGTTGGCAATGACGGAGGCGTATCAGCTTCATCAAACCTTGGGGGTCGTTGGCGAGGGCGTGGTTTGGGTATTAACGCTGCGCAGTTTAATGACATCACAACCCATCCTACTTATCCCTACATTTATGCTGGTGGCTTGCAGGACAATGGAACATGGCTAAGTTATGGTGGCCAGACTTGGTTTCTAGTAAATGGCGGAGACGGCGGAGGCGTGGCGTTTATTCCAAATAACCCAAGACGATTCTTTACCACCTGGCAGGAGGGCCTAGAACTAATATCAACACAAAGTACAACGGGTGCCATTGGCTCTGCCCTATATATGAACCGATTACCCGACGTACCGCAAGTTGGTAATAATGATGTAAATCATCGGGCTACTCTGGTGACAAATTTCGACCCCCCGCCACCATCTCCCCTTCACTTTGCGGCAGCCCATTCACCGTCATTTGTAGGTGTTATTGCTTCTCATCCAAGTCGGGCTAATCATGTAATTATTGGTCGTAACGGAGCTGCCTACCTGTCTATAAACAGCATCAATTTTTTACAAGTATCCACGGATAGCCCTGTGATTGGAGTTGTAAGTGACGTTATTTATTCAGCTCAAAATCCCGATACACACTGGTGGATTTCGACTGACCAAGGTGAGTTATATTTTACGGATGATGGTAATAATACGCTATTTAAAAAGCTCACTACTGGAGTGCCCGTTGGGGCGAATATTACGGCTATTGCTGTTAATCCCAAGAATGATCAAATAGTTGCCATATCGGTAACCTTACGAGTACCGGTTAATAATTCTCAAGGAAGAATTTATCTGTCAGGAGATTCTGGTCAGCACTGGCTTGAGATAAGTGGTCGAGTTGGCCCCTGTTCTAGCGCCGATGAAAATCAGTTTAATCCTTCTACCGCCACCGCCATTTTATTTGACCCAACAAGCTCAGCAGATGTTACCGACCCGCAAGTTATTTTCTGTGCTTGTTTTGCTGGTGTGTATATTATCCGCAATGCCATAGCCCCAACCGCACCAACACCACCCAATAACACTCCATTTGAACCACAATGGCGAACGTTCAATAATAGTCTTCCGCTACCTTTAGTGTTTGATTTAGAAGCTGTTAATTACACTGATTCCGCTGGAGTAGCACAGCACTTAATACGCTGTGCAACACACGCTCGAGGTGCCTACGAATGTGATTTAGCAGGTGTTACTCAAGTTCATTTATTGATTCGCGATAATATAGTTGACGATGGTAAAACATATGCTGCAGCACATCAGGTTCCTAATAACCACGATCCAAGAATGACGCCAGGACCCACTGCAGTGATGGTGCTAAATCGCTCGATAGACATTCGTATCGACACCCCTGCTTATCGTTTTCTTGGCTCTGTGGTTGACGGTCTTGAAATGGATGAAATATTGCGCAGTGATGAATTAGCCGCTGGCATTCTGAATATTGTTTATGTTCAGGTTCACAACAATGGCTTTGGCAAGACAAACAGCGCCGAGTTGCATCTGTTTTGGGCAAAATCTCCTGCAACACCACCTGATCTTCAAGCAAACTTTTGGTCGCAATTCCCCAATGTAGCCGATGGTGGGACTTGGCAAAAAATTGATAGTTTAGCGATAGATTTTCTCGAGTCAGGACAACCCAGAGTGATGGCCTTTAATTGGCATGTACCATGTGAACTGACCGGCAACATTGCCTTGCTTGCGGTTATTTCAGACCCAATTCACGATGCGCTTGATAGCAGCACCTTAGGCAACGTTGTTGATCCGGCTGATATCGCGAGTTTTATCGGCAAAGAAAGACGTACTGCTTTGTTTGTTTCGCCGCTCATACCGTTACCCAATAAATACTTTCTTAGAGACGGATTTGATGATACTGGCTTGTTTGGCGAAACGGCGTGGGGTACCCAAAGTCATGATATCATTGTGGTTCAAGCTGTTGCAGCAGACCCAGTTAGTGCGTTTGCCGACGCAAATGACAAACGCACTACCGATATACTCGATGGCAGTGAAACTAATCATATTTATGTGCGCGTACACAATCAATGCGCCAGAGAGTTAAACAATATGCAAGTTGAAGTTTTTAGAATTGCAGTAAGCACGTTGCAGGATCCCAATACATGGGTTTCGTTAGGAACTGCCACTCTTGCCACTATGGCATCAAAATCCTTCGCTATCTTTCCAGCCATAACTTGGGTTAGCCCGCCAGATCCTGCTCCTGAAAAGCGTTATGTGTTAATCGCGCTGATCCAAGGTGACGGGGATGCAAGACCAGACTTCATCGCCAGAGTGGATTCAATCCAAACATTTTGGAGGCTGCTACTGGAAGATGTAGACAGTGGTAATGTTGTCGTCAGAGGACTGAATTGGCAAGCCTGAGTCGCTAACTAGGCAACCGAAAAATACTCACCATAGCTGCTCTATCAAGAGAATGTTTGGGGATAGGGCGTAATAAAGTTCTGAGTTATTTTTTTAGTAATCGGCGACAAAATTGAAACACTGCATCAATCACAAACCACGTGGCAAGAAATGCAATGACTTCCAAGCCAAAACTGCCAAATTTGTAAAATGTATTCGCTAACAGAAACGAAACAACAAAAATTGGCATCTGTTCTAGCAATAACTGACGATTGGGAATTACACGTATGAAGGTAAACATCACAACATTCCTGAAGGCTATTTTAGTTACCAATAGCCTAGTCAAGAGGATTGTTTTAAGCAAACCTATGTTGTCCCTAATGCTGATTAAACATACGACTAGATTGGCATAGCATAGTAATGGTTCGATCAAAAACGCCAGTCACAATGACTGGCGTTTTATTAGTACTTTGGCTCGATTACCAACAGCGCATTACCTTAGGAGTAAGCTACCGAAGGTAGCCATAAGGCAATTTCAGGCCAGAATATCAACAGCAACAATGCAGTAAGTTGCAGCGCAATAAATGGCATTACACCTTTGTAGATATCAATGAGTTTAATCTCTGGCGGGCACACGCCTTTTAAATAAAACAGCGCAAAGCCGACGGGGGGGGTTAAGAACGAAGTCTGCAAGGTCATGGCAACCAGCATCACAAACCACACCATTTTAGGGTCGTCCACCACACCATAACCATTAATTGCAATGTCAAGCGCGCCAATAACAGGAGCCAGCAAAGGCAATACAATTAAGGTGATCTCAATCCAATCGAGGAAGAAGCCCAAGAAAAAGACTACAAGTAAGATAAAAGCGATAATACCGTAAGGTCCAAATGGCAAACCAGTCAAGAAAGACTCAATCACTTCATCGCCGCCTAATTCTCGCAATACTAACGAGAACAAACTTGCACCGATAAATATCGCAAAGATATATGACGTGGTATTCATGGTGTTGTGCATTACATCTTTGAGCACTTTAAAGCTAAATTTTTTGTTATACATTGCCAGTAGCGTTGCGCCCATGGCACCAACACCAGAAGCTTCAGTTGGGGTTGCTATACCGGTAAATATTGAACCTAAGACACTAAATATTAGTAATAAGGTTGGAATAATTGCTTTTAATACTTTGATGACAGTAGCTAAAGTAACAGGCTTTGCATCGTCAGGAATTGGCGCGGCTTTTGGGTTAACCATACCAACAATCAGAATGTACAAAATATATAACAAACCTAACATCAGACCTGGGAATACCGCAGCCATAAAGAGATCGCCAACACTCAGGCCAAGCTGATCCGCCATAATAACAAGCATGATGCTCGGTGGAATTAAAATTCCTAAGGTGCCTGCACTTGCGATTGTGCCCAGCGCCAGTGTCTTAGAGTAACCCTGTTTTTGCATTGCTGGTAAAGACATTACAGCTAGCAATACTACTGATGCCCCGATAATACCTGTTGACGCCGCTAAGATAATGCCAATTGAAGTGACAGTAATAGCCAAGCCGCCGTGTACACGGCCGAACAATTCTTGCATTGAGGTCATTAAACGCTCAGCAACACCAGACTTGTCTAACATAATGCCCATAAAAATGAACATTGGCAGCGCGACTAAGATCCAGTTGCCCATAATTTCATAGACACGATTAACAATCAGGCCAAGGCTTTGAAAATCAAGCCCCGTCATGGCATCCCAGTGCTCATCGGCATAACCGGCAACAAAGGTAAAAATAACACCAATGCCAGCAAGAACATAAGCAACGGGTATACCAGTAAACAATAACAAGATGAAACTGCCGAACATCGCCAGTACTAAAATTTCATTGATTTCCATTATTTGTCTCCTCGTAGCAACAACGTCGTGTCTCTAATCAGACGCGAAATGCTCGATAATGCGAAAAAAGCCATACTGGTAGGAATTGCAGCTTTGATCAGCCACCTAAACGGTAATCCAGAGGGCGATTCAGAAGACTCACTGGTGCGCCAAGCATCGCTAACGAAATCTAAACTATGAATAAAAACGATATAGACAAAAGGCAGTACAAAAAAGAGTACGCCAATGATGTCGATAATATGCTTAGTTTTATTACTGAAGTTTGAATAAAGTAAATCGACCCTGACATGGGCATTGTTTATTTGCGCATAGGCCAAACCAAACATTACCCCGATGGCGTATAAATGCCATTGTAATTCTTCGAGCCAGATCTGGCCGTTGGCAAAGCCTTTACGCAAGAAAACTTGGGTAATAATGACAAGAATAAGTAATACATAAACCCAGGCCATCGTGTGACTCACTTTTTTTACAAAGTTGTCGATAGCATCAGCGATGGGAACCGGTGGCTGCCTCTTGATATTATTCACAATGTTTCTCCAAAAATAACGCCACAACGTTAATATCCTTATTAATGTGGCTTTGTGTTCGTCCTGAACATAAAATGGCCCCAAAATAAGGGGCCATTAATAGACTAATTTCTAACGTGT
>Ga0209395_1004870_pt1 | contig 15433 bp, 20 predicted proteins | sample GOMGulsemesocosm_3_FD_184635 | JGI IMG/M metagenome (GOLD analysis project Ga0209395, IMG submission 184635) | Methane-oxidizing microbial communities from mesocosms in the Gulf of Mexico - GOM9D Gulf of Mexico (SPAdes) (version 2) | ecosystem: Environmental > Aquatic > Marine > Cold seeps... | reverse complement strand
TCATACTTGGCATGGCGGCTTTCTTTACATCCTTGCTAGTGATTTTTTACAATGTCTAACAAAAAAATCAAGACCGACGCTGAAAAGCGCGCGGTTTATTTAGGCGTTAAATCTTCCGCAGTCCCACAGACTTGCACAATATTCAAGACAGGTTATACTTGTCTTCATAACTGTACAAGTGGTGAATCCTCATGAGAGTCGTCAATTTCTCCGAAGCTCGAAATAAGCTAAAAAGCGTTCTAGATCAAGTGGTTAACGACGCTGACTATACTATCATATCCCGTCGTGATGCCGATGATGCCGTTGTAATGTCACTTGATCAATTCAATGGCCTAATGGAAACGGTGCACCTGCTAAAAAGCCCAGCAAATGCAGCCCATTTGGCAAAATCGATTAAGCAATATCAAAAGGGACAGGTTGTGCAGCATGAGCTAGTCAATGATTGATCTCTTATCATGGACTAAGGAAGCATGGTCAGATTATGTTTACTGGCAGAGTCAGGATAAAAAAACCTTAAAGCGCATCAACAAGCTTATCGTTGATGCACAGCGATCACCTTTTGAGGGGATAGGTAAGCCGGAGCCATTAAAAGAAAATTTGGCCGGCTTATGGTCTCGCCGTATAGATGATACTAATCGCTTAGTTTACGCCGCTGACGGCAATCAACTAACAATAATTTCCTGTCGTTATCATTATGAAAAATGATTTAACAATTTTAGCCAATCGGAAAACTTACTGCACCTTCGGCTCCGTAATTTTCCGCTGCTAAAGGCGTTATGAATTAATCGAAGCGAAGAAGCAGAGATACATTGATGAATGACGAAGAAGAAATAATTTATTCACCGTTATGCCAAGATGTAATTATTGATGGGCAGGTCGTAAAAGTATTCATTTATGAAAACGAGGACGGACGCTGGATATTGGAAGCGGAAGATGTACACCAAAGCTCGTACCTCTGGAATGAAAGGTTCGCAACAGATCAGCTAGCATTAAATGAAATCAAAGATGTTTTGAAAAGTGAAGGTGTAGAGTCATTGTTTGGTGCTAGGTAGAAAAATGCAAATAACTTCAAGCTCTAAACAACTAGCTACAGTCATAACAAGGCCATGGAAGATCGCACCACTTCGTAGGTCTGGACCTACGTAACTGGCACACCTTTTGCGGAAAAGACCGCAAGTGGTGCGTACCGCTGGCATATAACAAGTTACGTCACGGGAGCGCTAAAGCTATGTTTTGCATTTTATGCACTGCGCTACCGCTTCGTCAACATAAATTGCAACTTCGATTCATCGCCCCGTGCTGCAGGCGTTCTGTTTCTTGGAGAGTACGTGAATGGATTTAACTTTATTAGTACTATTTGTCGTGACGTTTTCCTCAATTTTGATATTGCCGGGACCTAATGCAGCATTTTCAGTGGCTCAAACTCTCAAATTTGGTTTCTCAAAATCGATTTATGTGCCGCTAGGTTTTATGAGTGCTACTGGTATTCATGCAATTATTGTATTTTCTGGTTTAGGCGTAATTATCCAAGAATACGCGCTCCCTTTAAAGATCTTAAAGTGGATAGGCGTAGTATACCTGCTGTTTTTAGCATTCAAAGCCTTCACGAGTGAACCAACAAAAGTAGATCGTTCTCCACTGCTAATTTCTAAATTTAAAATGTACCAATCTGCACTTTTCGTTTCACTAACAAACCCCAAAGCGCTACTTGCTAGTCTATTAACTTATCCGCTATTTATTAGTTCTGAGCATTCATATTTCTTTCAAGCTACAGTCTTAACGCTGTTTGCAATGGTTATATCGTTTACGGTTTATAGTATGTATGGTCTACTATCCTCTGTATTAAAAGACAAGCTCGCAGACTCCAGTTTGGCCAATAATATTGTTGGTAGTTTATATACGGGCGCGGCTGGTGTACTTGTTACGAAATAAACAGAAACAGAGCCAGCAATTTGACTCCGCAACTCTGTCACCTTTTGTGCATAAATCCGGACAAAAGCCGCCAGTGTTGCTAAGCAGTTGTGGTTGGCGTTAAGCGCGGACCAGAAATCGCCCAATCACAAGGAGCAAGCTATGATTACACTTTCACAATTAACCGAGCTTTTAGGATGGGCTTCGATAATCAATATTTCTTATCTTCTCTTGGCAGCCATAGTAATTACATTCGCTAGGGGAGTAATATCTCCCATTCATAGCAAGATGTTCAGCCTGGATGAAAAGGACCTTGGCCTAAAATATTATGATTTTTTGAGTAATTACAAAATTGTTACACTAGCTCTTATAGTGGCACCATATATTGCTTTAAAAATCATGGGTCAGTAAATGCTTAATCAGGTAGCCAAGGGTCTCTAACCCTCAGCCCCCACAACACCCTGCATGCGGGTCCGCACAGGGCGTTTCCTGAAGATGTTAAAAGCAAGCTGGCCGATTAACTCCGGCTTACCCCAATGCTGGCTTCTGCTTTTGCGCCAGTACTCCTAAGCCCGATCGAGTGCGGAATAACTGAGCTGCACAGGCACCTCACTGATCTTCAGGTTCAGGCCTTCGCCTAGTGGCGCCTACTTTTGGCACCGTGTATCAGCCACTACGCTGACCGTTGGGCCGCTATGCCGTCTGCTGACTTCTGCTTAATCACAATAGAAATTACTCCCTACTGCGCTATTGGTTTTCATCGGTTCGCTCTCTTGATCTGATGAGGATCAAGAGCCAAGGCACTTGTAGACCAGAGCCTTACTGGTTATCTACCGGTCGGCTGTTAAGCAGATCTCCCCCTCTCTTTTGTGGTAAATATGAGGGGAACATGAACTTTCCCTGCGCAACGAATCATTTACGGTGGCCGTTAGATCACATGGCTTCGGCGCCTTGTACCCAAAGGGCATAAATTCCACCTCGCCTCCAGCGTACGCCTTATATGATGTTCTTGTTCATCAGCTCGCAGTTTCCCTTCGGAGGGCCTACTTTTGGTGCGTCCGGCATCCCTGCCGCCCCAGGCCTTCACGGCGCCTTCGGCCCTCCAGACCAGGCCTCGCGGTCAAGCCCTTGTCATTCACTAGTAGTTATCGCTTAATAACAACATGGTTTTAAGCGGTGATCTTCCTACAGGGGACTTTCACCTCATTAGTTCATGCCCATGCTGGGGGTACACAAGGCAAAGCACTCGGAATTGGGCAAGCTGTCATCTTTTTTTGTTCTAAAAAATCCGCCAACTTCACCAATCCGGTGTTTGAGGCGTTATGTGAAAATCATATTTTAAATCGGTTTCTGAGGCGTTTTCTCTATAAATACCGAAATGTACATAGAATTATAATCACTACAATTATATGTAGCTGTATATTACGAGGTGTTTATCATGTCCCACATTCACGGTATGGAAAAACTACATATGGCGGTATTCAATTTGGTTGGTCCAGGCTCAATGCAAAGTAGATTAACGAATGCTGTCAACAGCCATTTATTGCATATATCAGTTGAGTTCGATATGCCAGAAGAGCTTGGAAACGAGTACAATGAACTCATCAACACACTAGCCAAGAGAGACGCTCTTAGTGAAATTGATGCAGAGCACTATGCTCAGAAAATTGTTAACCTACACGAAAAGTTCGCTCATCTCGTGCATTAGTCACATAACAAAACGGTCAATGACAAGCCTGCGGATGGACAAACTTAAACGCTGCTAAGCAGCAAGGTTGTCCATTACTCAGCGTTATAAGAAAAAAAGGATTAGAGCGTACTAATGGAATACAGTAAGGAAACTCACTGGAAGATAAATAAACATTGGGTAAAATGTTTATTAGCCTCAAGTTTTATTATTGCAATACTAACTGCTTTAGCTCTACCAATGTATTCAAACTACACTGACAGATCAAGAATTTCTGTAGCTCTTGTTGGTCTAGCAGATGCAAAAACAACCGTAGCTGAGTTTATTGTAACCAATCCTGCCAGTACCCCAATAAAAATCAATCTAGAAAAAACTAATGCTATTCCTTTAGGTATTCTCAAAGGATAAAAACAGACGATGGACATATGATTAACCTTGAGTATAGACACATCGATGAAAGCGGTACTATACATGTTATATTCTCAGCCCTTAATTTCTATTTGCGCCTCACTCCATTTATTGAAGGTAAAAGAGTTTCATGGCAATGTTCTGGTAGCCCACAAAAAGATATGCCTGCACAATGTCAAAACTCAAGCTCATAACAAGTTTGCGCACAAAAATCACAATAAGCTGTGGCGGGCTGTCATGAGCTACGCTCAATCCAGCCCGCGGTAAAGGCGTTGTGAACCCCTATGACTGATGACCAGACCAGAGACCTAATAATTGTCGGATTAATACTGATTCCCATTATCCTTGCAGGGTATATTCTCATCTCAAGATCTCACAGGAATTATGTTTCCAAGGCCGTAGAGCAGATAGACAGCTTTATATATGAGCAAAGTGAGAACCCGAAAGAAATTAAGTTTTATAGCACAGGCCATCCATATGCGTGGTGTGAAATAACCTATGATGAATTACTAAAAAATATCAAAGAGGACTGCTGGAATATTTACACACCAATTCCTATCTCGAAAAAATCAAGGTTCTTACTTGCATACAATACGGATCGTAACGCTTTACATATAGTGTTTACTGCAGATAAGTCTTTTGATTGGAGTAGTTTTAAGTACTATGACGAATACGTTAAAAATTCATAACAATACGTGCAATGATCGAACTTCTTGATCTGCACAGATCACTGCGTTGCTTCGCAACAACACGTGCCCATTAACATAGGTGCCATGAATCAAATAGGTGATAAGGGTTGAGGAAACTAAAGGACGAGTTATTCGCTACAGATATGACAATATGGCGAAAAAAGGGGTTGTTGGTGTGCTTGGTGTTTTTGAGTGTATTCCCTTTTATCCTGATTTATATTTCCGTTGAACAAGATTTTTTATCTGAGATTTGGTCGTTGCGGCATTTTTTGGGAATGGCTTTATTTCAGGCGTTTGCGCAAATTGCACTTGGGCTATATATATTCAAAAATAAAGTGCCAAACTACGCAATATATTGCGTGGTAAGCATGGCTCTATTTTCGCAAGTTACATTTGGCATTGCTGTGGCCCTGGTGTCAAATGCATAACAAGGAAAAGCTCATTCGCCGGTATGCAGGCTGGATCTCCGTAGCTATCACAGCTCAGTCCCGTGCTAAAATCGTTATTCTCCTAAATGGAGTGATCACACTAAATGTATGCCGTAATATTAAAAGCTCCGATTAAAGAGCTTGATTCTCAATATTTAAAAAATGGCTGATTGTATGCGCAATTTAGCCATTAACGAATATGGCTGCACAGAATTTAGAGCATGCACTGAGGGTAACAAAGAAATAGCAATTTCATATTGGCCTTCAGGGGCGCATATTAAAGCCTGGCATCAAAACACTGAACATAAAAAAGAGCAGGCCCTTGGTAAAACAAAATGGTATGCATCACATCAAGTTAAAATAACAGAAATTATTAGGTGGTGTGTCCAAAATACGTGCAATACACGCCAGCAACGCTGTCCATTCACCAAACGTTATAAGTAGGATCGAGAGATGGAATTTGTAGAATCTCAGGACTATGGGCAGTCAGTTCAAACTATTAAGTCGGAAATGCACTCTTACTATGTCGATCTCGATCTGGTGTGGGATGATAAACAGAAGCTGGAACTCTACCGGGAGTGTGATCTTTGGACTATTCGCGATGATAAGGATGTTGGCTTTGCGATGACTCGAGAGGATGGTGAAAACATCTATTTAGCCGAACTCCATATAAAGGAGAGCTACCGTAACAAGGGATATGGTGCAATGTCTATACAGCTTGCTAGTGATTTTGCCGCACAGCAGGGATATAACGAAATCAGAATTAGGGTGTTCAAGACCAATCCTGCTTATCATCTCTACCTAAGGTCAGGATTTACGATGGAGAAAGTGCTTCCCTATACATATCAACTTGTAGCAAAAACACATAACAATCAAAAGTAAAGCGACGCGTTGAGCGCCCATTTACTTGGCGTTTTACCTCAGTAATTATAGGAAACTTAATTCAATGAATAATGAAATAGTAGCTGGCTGTAGTTGTGGGGAAGTTGAGTTTAATTCCACGAAAAATCCAGTTATACAAGTATGTTGCCATTGCTCCGACTGCAGAGAATCTACTAATAGTGACTATACAACAATTGCCTTTTTTAATAGCTCTGCAGTGAGCGTGTCTGGGGATCTTTCCGCAGAGGAATTTACGTCGGAATCAGGAAATAAAACGGTCCGCGAGCTATGTCCGAAATGCCGCACCGTAATGTTTGATAGGTCAGAAGGATTCCCCGGGCTGATTGGCGTTGTGGCTCAACAAATATCAGCGCCCTTTAAAGCTAAAGTCTCTCATCATGTATGGGTGATAAGCAAGCTTGCGCATGTTTCAATACCTCGGGAAGTTAAGCGGTTTGAAAAAGGTATATCTTAAACACGAGCAATGGGTATAAAAATTCATAACAAACGCGTTAGATCGGGTAAAAATCGCGCTCCGATTTTCCGCTTATGAGGGCGTTTAGCCTGTAGAAAAACTCCTAAAAATAGACGTATTTTTTTGATAAAATAACACATCGATATGTGGATGGCTCAATTACCAATTTCAAGAAGTACAGTTATGACCAAACCGACATGGTGGTCATTACCTTTTAAGATCAGCTGCAACCCAACACCTTTGAGTTCAATCTGCCCCGGCTCATCGACAACCACATAGACCTCTCTGCTTTTTACAGTAAATACAGCAATGACGCCGGTGGACGCTCGGCTTACGACCCCGCCATCCTTAAATATATTTTATTTGCTTAAGCCAAGGGCGTCACCTCTAGCCGCGAGATTCAGTGGCAGTGCGAGCACAATATTATCTTTAAGGTCTTGTCTTGTGTCTCGGTGTCGCATTACACCAGTATTGCCGCCTTTGTGAGTCGTTATCTCGAGTCCATCGAATCAGTTTTTGAGAAGGTGCTGCTGGTGTGTGACGAACAGGGATTGCTCGGCAATGAACTGTTCGCCATTGATGGCATGCAAGATGCCGTCTAAAGCGGTCAACTACGATTAATTAAAAGAAGCGAGTATTAACGAATTCATTCCCGACAACCAGTTTTTCTCTCGTGACCCGAAATATATAAAGAAGAGAGGAAAATGCGACAATCGTTATCAATATACCGCCAAAGGTTCTATGAAAGTTATTCCTGCCAGTGATTTCATCATTCACGATATAAGAAATCCAGTCGCTACTCGGCTGGCAATGAGTTGTGGTTAAAAAGTGAAAAGATAGAAACTAACGGCACACGAAAACTGTTCTTCTAAGGCAAGCTGACCGACTGCCGTTACTGCCCGCTAAAACGGCAGTGCATGCGCAACCCTCAATCGGCGGATACCCGTGATGGTCATGGTCGGCAGGTTTCGATCACCCGCAGTAATGGCCGCACCGCCACCGACTGGATGAAGCGCCGAGTCGACAGTCAGTTGGGGAAACAAATATACGGGCATCGCATGTCGGTCATCGAACCGGTGTTCGGAAATATAGGCACCAACAAAAGACTGAATCGATTTCCTCTGCGGGGTAAAGAGAAGGTGCAGGGTCAATGGCGGCTGTTTTGTCTGGTGCACAACATAGAAAAGTTAATGCGATACGGGCAGATAGCGGCCTAGAGCGCCTGCTACGAGGCTATACCCGCAAAAAGTTCATCATCACTGCGTATAATAGGTGATTATGTAAAATATCTTTGATACGTTTGTTCACACATTAAAGCAAACCTCATTGAGGCCTGAAATTGGACGTTTTTATGTAAATGTATTTCTATAGGCTCGTTATTAGTAAATATCAGGGAGTTTCATTTGTATAAGTTGTTCTATTTCCCCCGAAATGCAAGTTGGGCGCCGCACTTATTGCTTGAAGAAATGGGTGTGGATTATGAGCTGTTTCTTGTTGACAGAAAAACAAACGCGCAGAAATCTGAGCAATATATGGCTCTAAATCCTACCGGTCGAATACCAACTCTAATCGACGATAATTCAGTTATTTTTGAAAGTGGGGCTATTTGCTTACATCTATGCGAACAAAATCCACAGGCACACTTAATGCCTAAAGTCGGTGATCCAAATAGAGCACTATTCTATCAGTGGCTCTTCTATCTCACGACGACAGTTCAGCCTGAGCTTATGATGCATATTTATCCAAGCAGGCATACGGCCGACCAGACTGCTACAACTTCAATTATTCAAGCACAAGAAGTCAGAATCAATGAAATGTTTGCATTGTTGGATGAACAGCTAGGAGATAAAGAGTATTTGCTCGGCAATAGTATTTCAGCATGTGATTTCTTCCTCTTCATGCTCTCACACTGGGGTAGTGGCTTTAAACAGCCACCTTTGTCGTTTGGTAACTTAGGACGGTATTTACGTAGTCTTGCGAGACGCCCAGCTGTGCAAAAAGTTTGCTATATTGAAAGAACAAGTTTGTCTGCCTATGAGTAGACAGCGTATAGAAAGTCCAGGTTCGATAATGCGGGCGTTATACAACATTTTCAAGAGGAGATTTCAGCATTGAGTAAGTTGTTCCCTTTTTCTGGCATTGCCGCTTTTGGGTTATTTTTCTTGTTTACAACGTATCTTGGCTTCCTTACGCCTGAGTACAGCGCAGTGACGCAAACAGTTAGTGAAATTGGCAGCATCGGGTCAGCTTTTGAATTGGAATATAAGTTATGTATGTATTTTGTGTGCTTACTATTAATTCTCTTCTATTTTTCCGTGAAAAAACACTCCAACACCCAAAGAATATCGAAGCTTCCATCCTATGTAATTTTGATATTTAGCCTTTCTGAAACAGCTATGTTTAGCTACCCAGCACCTCATGAATTTCATAATATTTTTGGCACCATTAGTATGGTTGGCTGGCTCTTCCCCCTGGTTATCGCTATATCATGGCGGGCCTCCGATCACGAATCTTGGCTTATCTATATCTGTTATATCTTGTTTGTTGCTAACTTGGCGAGTATTTACTGGATGCTCTCTCCAATTGGTGTGCCAGAAAATAATCCTATGGCAGGCATTGCTCAACGGACAAGCTTCTTTACTTTATATATTGGCTTTAGCGTAGCGGGATTATCTATTTATAAAACTGATGAAATTCATAACAATTTAAGCAAGTAAACACCTCAACCGACGCCCCTTATTAAGGCGCCATCTCTAAAATGGAGATCATCATGAAAATAGAAAGGCATGGATTATCAATCGGTATGGAAAGAACAGGAGATGAATTTTTTCTTTCTTTGAAAGCCCAAGGGAAACTAACTCATGAAGATTATAAAATAATCACCCCGATGATAGATTCTGCTTTGTCGGAAGTTAAATCGTCTAGAGTCAAAGTTCTTATTGATGGGACGGAGCTGGAGGGCTGGGAAGCAAGAGCCGCGTGGGATGACTTCAAGATTGGATTAAAGCACGGTAATGACTTTGAAAAAATCTCTATATATGGAAATAAAAAATGGCAAGAGTTAGCTGCTAAAATTGGAGGTTGGTTTATTTCTGGGGATGTCAGATATTTTGATAATGAAAGCGATGCGATAGCTTGGTTAAATGAATAATTCCAAGTTTAGGCATAGGGCATTCAAAAACAGCACTTAAATTGCTGTGTGATCACGTGTTATCTCTGTAAGCCCACACTAAACGCGTTAACAGATGACAAACTTATAATGACAAGCGACGAAGCGTTAGCTCGGCGAATTAATCAGCCATTACTCATCTTATATGGACTGGGCACCATACTCGGTGCTGGAATCTATGTGCTTGTGGGAAAAGTGGCCGCTGAAGCTGGATTGCTGGCACCTCTATCTTTTATCTTTGCTGCCTTGGTTGCCTGGCTCACTGCGTTGAGTTACAGCAAACTGGTGGTGTTATTTCCTAAAAGTGCTGGCGAAGCAGTTTATATAGAACACAGTTTTCGAATGAATTGGCTGGCATTGTCAGTCGGCATACTCATTATTCTAACCGGTATCGTCTCAGCTGCGACACTGACTAACGGCTTTACAGGTTATCTTTTATTGTTAGTTTCAGTTAATGAAAATTTTGCCATGGCTGCTGTTGTCATAGTGTTAACTGCGCTGGCAGTATGGGGGATTGCCGAATCATTAATTGTAGCCGCGTTAATTACGGCAATTGAAGTGATAGGTTTATTCATAGTGCTATTCTTTTGTGGTGATGCACTGATCGAATTACCTCAGAGTTTTGATAAGGTTTTTTTGCCAAAGTCTTCCGCACAGTTGGTAGGAGTACTTTCAGGCGCTTTCTTGGCATTTTATGCATTTATTGGCTTTGAAGATATGGTCAACATTGTAGAAGAAGTTAAACGACCGGAACGCACCATGCCCAAAGCCATTTTATGGGTAGTGATTATATCAACGAGTTTATATGTGTTAATCGCTTTAGTAGCAATATTTTCTTTGCCTCTGAATGAATTGTCGCAAAGTAAAGCACCGCTTGCCGATGTTCTAGCGCAAAAAAATGCTGGTGCCGCAAGGGTTGTTTCCTTGATCAGTGTATTTGCTATCGTAAATGGCGTCTTGATTCAAATGATTATGGCGTCTCGAGTTTGCTATGGTATGTCAAAACAGTATGGTGGCCCTGCATGGTTGCACCATGTGTCAACATTGACAAAAACACCTGCGTTAGCAACGGTATTGATTGGCATTGCTATATTATTGTTTGCTTTATACTTTCCCTTGGTGGTATTAGCAAAATTAACAAGCTTTATTATTCTATTGATTTTCGCATTAGTGAATTTGGCGTTGTGGAAGATACAGCGAGAAAACTACCAACAAGCAACCAAAGAAAGCATTCTCATTGTAAAAAACTTGAGGAGCTACCCTATGCTGGCAGCACTACTTTGCATAGGTATGCTAATATTTCAGGTAAATAATTATTAAAGCGACTGGGTGTGATGCTTCAAGTACAAATGTTATGTGCGAAAAATTCAAGGCGCATGATGATATGGCGCCTTTTATTATAACGATAAATGTGCGAATTATCCGAAGCTCAGAGGGGGGGATGGTTTTTGAAGAAAAATAACGACCTATTATTGAAAGTATTTATTAGGCTCATGTTTAGAAAACTATGAGTAACTTACTAAAGTTTATTGTGAAAATTCTTACTCTCAAATTGATAAGAAGGAAGAATTGAAAGAAGAGGCAAAAGAAATTATTGAACCGCTTGACAACTTAATTTCATTCACTTATATCGGCGGCGTAATTAAGAAAGCCGATAATCTTACATTGTAGAAAGTTGGCTTTGAGGAAGGAGAAGAAGAGCTGATTTGGTATATATATCTGAGTGACGAAATGAAAGTTAAGGTTATATGGTTCGGCTAACTCAAATACATTCAACAAGTTAAGCCAGTAACGCCACAGAAATTACACTCCGTGGCTGGACCCCACCCCTGCTTAAGACGTTGTCGGTAGTGTCTCAACGAGAATAGTGTGCCACAATATCTGTGGCTAATTTCAATACACTAACTCGTAACTCCTCTGGTTCAATGACATCCACAGAAGCCCCCATGCCCAATATATTTGTTTGGGCCTCCTCAATCCTTTCAAAAGTATGATCTACTATTCGCCAACCTTTCGAGTCGGACTGGGCTTGTTCAACAAGCGCCCGAACATCATTTCCTAAATAATAATGCAAGACTGGAACCAAATCTGGACCAATACGCAGGGTCACTGGATATTTAGACAGGCTAGCCTTGTAGCTGGTCACCCAATCTACCCAGAACTCAGCTAAATTAAAATATTGGGGTCTGGAAAAATGTATTGGGGTTATTTGAATAGCTTCAATTCTAGATACTCGATAGACGCGCATCCCTTTTTCAGTGTTAGCAACCAGGTACCAAATACTTGCTTTGGCCACTAATCCATAGGGCGAAATTGTACGTTCACTCACATCGCCGTTATTGCGGCGATAGGAAAGCACTAATTGATGATCTTGCCAAACTGCCTCTTGCACTGTTTTTAGGTGAGGCACCAGTTCATTTGCTTGAAACCAGCTCGGCGCATCCAGGTGCAAACGTTGACGGAGATAATTAGCATGTTCATTGTGGTCGTCAGTAAATGAACTGGTCAATTTAAGAATGGCGGTTTTAAGCTGCTGGCTCACGCCTAATTCTGATATGGGGCCAGGGATGGTCAACATAAACAGTGCCCGGATCTCATTTTCATTCAGTCCGGTAAGAGTAGTACGATAATTATCCAGTAAAGAATAACCTCCACCAGGCCCTCCGTCGGCGTAGACCGGCACACCGGAAACACTTAAAGCATCAATATCACGATAAATTGTTCGCTTTGATACCTCTAGTTCATTGGCTAATTCTTCTGCCGTCATTTGTCTTCGATTTTGTAGCAACATCATTAACGAAAGAAGTCGGTCTGCACGCATTGTTCCCCCTAAAATTCAATGGCTTTTGTTGTGCCCGCTATGACTGACACAAGATGTCAGTCATAGCGGATACAGTGAAAACAATCAACTATGAAATTTCAATTGTGACAAATATCGGAGTGAACAGGATGTCGAAAAATATATCTAATATCTACATTGATGATGGTGGTAATGGATCATTACCGGTGGTTTTTGTACACGCAATGGCCGGAAACACTCAACAATGGTCTGTACAACTCAGTCATATTCGAACGACGCGGAGGGCTATTGCCCTTGACCTTCGTGGGCATGGTCAGTCGTCATCACCCGACAATGGTGATTACGCGATTGACTCAATGGCTCAAGATGTTCAGGCGGTTGTCGATCAATTGGGTATTGAGAGATTCATTCTGGTTGGTCATAGTATGGGGGGCAGTGTTGCTGGTGCTTATGCAGGAGTTTATCCTGAACGAGTAGCTGGATTACTTCTGGTTGATCCGTCCGGTGACTCAACCAAAATGCCAATTGAAGAAGTACAACAGTATATTGGTGCGTTGGAATCCGAAGCCTATATGGACGTTGTTGGAGATTACTGGAGTCAAATCTTGCACGGTTCGACTGAAACAACACAGGCACAAATTATGCGGGATTTACACAATATACCCAAAGCAACGGTTGTTGGTGTTTTCAAAGAACTTTTCAAATACAATCCGGTACCTGCGTTGGAACGCTACGATGGGCCAACGTTATCGGTCATTACATCGATCAACGAAACTCCTTTTAGTCTGCACAAGCTTGTGCCTAACCTTACACACAAAATAATTACAGGGACAGGTCATTGGCTGCAACTGGATAAACCAGAAGAATACAATCAGATAATGGAGGAATTCCTTTCATCCGTTGATAATGGTTGTCACCACTAAAAGACATACTCAAGAAGTCAGGTTAGCAATTCAATAGCAGATGCATTTGGCACATGATTGCAATCGATTTTATTGGAAAACCGTACATCCAATATTTCCCAATCGTGTGCCATGTTTTATGTTGGCTTTTTCAAGCTTTACTACAATGAAGCTGGTTTGCTATTTAGCCGAGTCTTGTCAATAACAAATCGCCATGCTGGTCATTAACTTTCAAGAGCTACTGTCCATCACCCATCACCCATCACCCATCACCAATAGGCGACGAATCATCTTATTATAGGTGTCTCACAAGCCATTGAACCTGACGGTAACCGTTAATCGGCGAGGTAATAATCAACCGCCTGCTCAATAGCTTCCGACCTCCAGCCCAACTCATCGACGGCTTTTGGGTGAGCCAGTGGCCAGAGCACAGATGAGCGCTAGCCGACAGGTGCGTCAGCTCTGCCATTTTTGGCGCTGATGAACGTCGCCTTGGGCTACTTTACCTACGCGCCACTGATGCAAGCGCTGAGTGGAGACAATCTACTGGATGAGGCTATTCTCGACGCCCAGAGCGAAGTATTGAGTCGCATATTCATGGGGATGAATAACTAAGCGCAAGCCTCAGAACACCATAACAGCCCCTACGGAAGTCGACCAACCCAGACAAGCTGGCGCGCAACAATATCGAATAATAGAGAACTCACCGATCACTGACGAGAAAGGCCCACCTCAACAAGACAGGCATGCATAATAAAGAGAGAGTAAGAGGGGCATGTTCAATGGGTTGTTATTGAATTGAGCGAATTACTTGAAAGTGGCAGCCGTTGATGTCGTTAAATTTGAATCGAACACCTCACTTGTTTGCATGCAGGTCCCCTCCTGCCAATTCTTCTGGAGTTGTTCTTGAAACATGATAATTTCATCTCTTTGTACCAATAGCCCTTGCATTAAACTTTCGACTTCGAGCAGGCGTAGATCCAGTTGTTGCAATACTTTATCGTGATCAAGCCCTGCTGTTGGGCTGTGATCTGCTAGTACCGTTAACATATCTTCCAAGCTAAAACCCAGGCGCTTAGCGCATTGGATCCTTGCCAGGTGTTCAGCGCTATCATCATCATAACTACGATAGCCATTCGGGTCTCGGCTTGTCTTAGGTAGCAAACCTTTGCTTTCATAAAACCGAATAGTGTGGGCCGCTACACCACTTACTTTTGCCAATTCCCCAATTTTCATCAGCCATTCTCTTGATCAATATTTAAACTGTTGACATTAAAGTTAACTTTAAGGTTATGCTTTTGGAAAATCAAGCACACTGAGCCTTGGGCACCATCTGATTAATAGAGGTGCCCAAGGCTGCAAGGAGATCAAATGAATCACACGGTATTCACACCCATAACCCTACCTAACGGCGCAACACTGCCCAATCGCCTGGCAAAAGCGGCGATGGAAGAAAACATGGCGGCAGCAGGGCACTTACCCGGAGAGGGTATTTTCCAGTTATATAAAACCTGGTCTGCGGGTGGGACAGGCCTGCTCATTACTGGCAATGTCATGGTCGATCACCGTGCTATGACGGGCCCAGGCGGCATTGCGCTTGAGGCGGAGACACCATTAGAGCCCTTTAAAGAGTGGGCTAAGGCAGGCACTCAAAATGCTACGAAGATTTGGATGCAAATTAATCATCCAGGTCGTCAGGTGTATGCCGCAATGGGGGGGCAGGTATTTTCACCTTCGGATATCTCGCTGGACATGGGAAAGCATAGCAAGTTATTTACCAAGCCAAGCCCGATGACTGAGGCAGATATTCAGGAATTGATCCAGCGTTTTGTGACGACAGCCTCCCGTGCTGCTGAAGCTGGTTTTAATGGTATTCAGATCCACGCCGCACATGGTTACCTCTTATCTCAATTCCTGTCGCCACTGACAAACAAGAGACGGGATCAGTGGGGCGGCAGTCTTGAAAACCGCGCACGACTACTTTACGAAATCGTTAAAGCGATCAAACAAGCCTTACCTGAAAATATAGCCGTAGCGGTTAAGCTTAACTCTGCCGATTTCCAGCGTGGGGGCTTCGACTCG
>Ga0209395_1004869_pt1 | contig 15433 bp, 15 predicted proteins | sample GOMGulsemesocosm_3_FD_184635 | JGI IMG/M metagenome (GOLD analysis project Ga0209395, IMG submission 184635) | Methane-oxidizing microbial communities from mesocosms in the Gulf of Mexico - GOM9D Gulf of Mexico (SPAdes) (version 2) | ecosystem: Environmental > Aquatic > Marine > Cold seeps... | reverse complement strand
TGCAAAAAAAAAGCTACAAAGTTCAACAGACCCTAGTCACGGCGATAAAACTTTATGCCTAGCTATCGTAAGCGATATGTTGATGGAATCGCACCATCAATTGCTCATTATTAGGCTCGATATTAAGGCTTGTCGCTACGCCTTCGAGTACTTTGGTCACTTGATTGACAAATTTCCCATAGCCTCTGTCACTACAATCGTCTTTTGACGCTAAGAATACCAACCGCACCTTGTCACTGAAAATATCGCCGTGCCATTGGCTGTCAATATTATCGCCTGCATTTTCAGGATCAAACGAGATCATTTGAAAACCTTTGTCCGCTTTGCTGTTCTCGGCGATGCCGAAACGTACGAGTGGCGTTAGTCCGTTCGCGATCATCGCGCCATTTTTGAGACCAGCCTTCTCCATGCCAGTTATAAACATGTCGTTGATCATCGCATACAGCCCTTGATAGGGCGTAGATGCGTAATAGTCCACGTGGGCCAATGCTCTAACCTTGGCATTAATAGTCAGATCTGCCACCACATAAGTTAATGCACGATGCGTTGGAAGCTCTATCTCGTTGGCGTGATAACGTTCAGCAATCGGCCGTAATTTATGGGACTGCGTATCGACCTTTTCTTTTTGCTGACCAAATAAGTCATACGTAAGATGTTGATGATCACGTAGACGAATGTCACCGCGGCTCAATCCAAGACAGTGGCTTAACTCTGTGGTTAGCGTGGCAACTTGTTGATGAAACGAGGCGGCGTTGACGCGCAGATCTTCACCACCAGCCAAGAATAAAATAGAGACACGTTTAGTGCGGACATCAACGTCGTAAAAATATTTCGTTCCCTGATGATATTTCGGGTTATAGAAAAAAATGATTTTATCTTGGGTTTCAATCGCGTCAGACTCGCCGCTAAAACGCACCACGGGTACTTTGTCATTAGCAATGAAGTGTGCCGTATCTATTTGATGTTTTTCACATAGTTGAAATATGGTGTTACGAATTGTCTTATAAACGTTTTTATAAGCTTGCGCACTGTCGACATTGAATTCACTATCGATATCGCTAATTAACTGGTCGCTCAGCTCGAAGTTGGCCAAAAGATACTGATTATCACGTGCATGATTAGAGATATAAACTTTGTGGGCGGCGCTATGTTTACGAGTGCTAGAGTGTCTTGCTGACATTAAATAAAGTCCTTTGAATGAATATATTTCACTAATAAGTTGGGCGCTAATTCAGCCCAACTTTTTATACAGAGATAATATATCAATCAAATATGACAGTTATTATTCCAGCGCAATGTTTGTCGCTTTTAACCGAATATTTTACGAATAAGCGCGATAACTTCAGCAATCGCTTTACCCGCTTGTACCTGCGCTACTATGGACTCTCGTTGAGCGCGGACAAAATCTTCGATACTGTCGTCAGTGAGTGCGCGGTCGACCAACTCTTGAGCAGTCTCTTTACTGCGTTTCACTCGTTTGGTGGTGCTTTTCGTTGTTTTTGCGGGTTTGTTTAGCAAGCGTAAGTAGTTCGACTTTTTCGCCGTTTTCTCATCCGCAAATAACAATAAGTCGAGACAGATAGCACGGTGCTGCCAATAAAAGATTTCGTCGCTCGATTCAGGCTCACTACTACGCCACCAATGGGCTTGATGCACCGCCTGACTTAACCACTTCCAATAACCCGCAAAATCATTATTACCTGACAGGCTAAGATCGAGCCCTTGGCTGTAATAACCAGTGGTGCTAGAGCTAAGAGACACAAATTGATCAGGACGACGCATCGCCAACAATCGGGTCGCTGGTGCCAACGTTGCTTTTTCATCGATAGCGGAAAAAGCGGCCTTAAAATCAGTAACAAATGCCTCGAATTGTGCGGCGTCAATATCACCTTCTAACGGAATATGAGCTAATGCTTGATCGATACGCGCTGGACAATCCACCAGTACTTGATGGAATGCCTTGGCGCCTTTAGTGCTCCCAAACCATTGAACATCAAATTTGTACACCGCAGTATCATGGGCATTGGTATGTTTACCGGCGACGGTTAAACGGTCCTCAAGCGACATATCAGCCAATGGCTGTGATTTTAATATCGTAACATATTGCAATAAGCGCTTACGCTCTTCAAAAGCATGGATTTCTGATTGTTGCTCTAGAAATTGTACATAGAACGGCCATGGAGCAATCGTTGCCATACGCAGTTGACTAACGCTAATACCGCTAGCCAATAAGTCGCTAAGCTTTTTCAGCGGCTTAATCTGCTCTGGTTCTAGTAGGTCAACATTAATGCGGTTACTACAAGCATCGATCAATTCTTTGCACCATCCATTAAAATCTTCGGGACGATTGGTGACCTTAATCGCCAGTAAATTTAAACTAATTGGCGTAACGTGCTTTAGCACATTTTGGTAGATGACCATTTCTTGTGGCGATAAGGCCATTTGAGAGGGTGATGTTAATAACTTTTTCACAGAAAAACGACTCCAGCAGACGGTAATACTTTAAGAGTCCATTATCATACGTAGTTATACTTTAGACTCAATCGATAACGTGTTTACAGCGATCTTTTGCATGATTTTTGCTCTTCGCTGAACACTCTCCACCCAATTGTCGATGTAGCTCACCGAGCCAATTCAAATGGAGTATGATTATTTTACAGGAATTATGATTATAAATACGCTACACTGGTAGGATGAGCATTTTTAATACGTTTTAAAGGAGAATTTACGTGTCGACATTACTATTTATCTTGGCGATTGTTATAGGGTTTGGTGCCCTAGCTTACAAACGGGCGTCATTAATTACTTTTACCGGCGCATTAGCGCTGATGCTAGTGCTTTGCACCATTATCGGTGAGGTATCAAACCTCCTTTGGATTCTGTTTATTGGCGTCGCGGCGGCACTAAATATGACCACCTTTAGGCAGCAATATGTAAGCACGCATTTATTAAAGCTTTATCGTTCTATCATGCCTGAGATGTCGCGTACCGAAAAAGAAGCGATTGATGCGGGAACAACGTGGTGGGAAGCGGACTTATTTAAAGGCGCGCCTAACTGGCAAAAAATGCATAACTACCCTACTCCACGCCTAAGTGCACAAGAACAAGAATTTCTAGATGGTCCGGTAGAGCAAGCTTGTGCGATGGCCAGCGAACATGAAATTTGTCACACCAACGCTGATTTATCACCTGAGTTATGGCAGTTCTTAAAAGAGAACGGGTTTTTCGCAATGATCATCAAGAAGCAATACGGTGGTCTAGAATTTTCAGCATTTGCTCAATCTCGTATATTACAAAAACTCTCTGGCGCGAGTACCGTGTTGGCGTCAACCGTCGGTGTGCCCAATTCATTAGGCCCCGGCGAGTTGTTACAACACTACGGCACTGATGAGCAGAAAGATCATTACCTTCCTCGTTTGGCCGATGGCCGTGAGATCCCATGTTTTGCATTAACGAGCCCAGAAGCCGGTTCAGATGCGGGTGCGATCCCCGATGCTGGTATCGTCTGTAAAGGAATGTGGGATGGCGAGGAAGTCCTCGGCATGAGCATCACTTGGAACAAACGTTATATTACCCTAGCGCCTGTTGCTACTGTACTTGGCTTGGCATTTAAATTGCGCGATCCCGACGGTTTACTTGGCGATGAAAAAGAATTAGGCATAACCTGTGCTTTGATCCCTACCGACGTCGAAGGGGTTGAAATTGGCCGTCGTCATTTCCCGTTAAATGTGATGTTCCAAAATGGCCCGACCAAGGGACAAGAGGTATTTTTCCCACTCGATTTTATTATCGGTGGTCCAAGCATGGCGGGTCGTGGTTGGCAGATGCTGGTTGAATGTTTATCGGTAGGCCGTGGTATCACACTACCGTCAAACTCTGCTGGCGGTGTTAAAACACTAGCATTAGCAACCGGGGCTTATAGCCGTATTCGCCGTCAATTCAAGGTGCCAATCGGTAAAATGGAAGGCATCGAAGAGCATTTGGCACGCATCGGCGGTAATGCATATTTGATGGATGCGGTCACAACAATGACGACCGGCGCAATAGACCTTGGTGAAAAACCATCGGTAGTGTCGGCCATCGTCAAGTATCACCTCACCGATCGCATGCAAACTTGTGTTATCGACGCCATGGATATTCATGGTGGTAAAGGCATCTGTCTTGGACCTAATAACTACGTTGGCCGTGGCTATCAGGGCGCGCCAATTGCAATCACTGTTGAGGGGGCTAATATCCTAACTCGTTCACTGATCATCTATGGTCAAGGTGCTATACGCTGTCACCCTTATGTCCTTGCTGAACTTGATGCGGCGGGCAATGAAGATGAACGCCAAGCGTTAGAACAGTTTGACAGCGCGGTGTTTGGTCATATTGGCTTTGCGATTAGCAATTTCTGTCGCAGCCTGTGGTTAGGGATCACCAACAGTCGATTCTCGTCAGCGCCATTTAGTGACGATACCAAACGCTATTATCAACACATGAACCGCTTTTCTGCTAACTTAGCATTCTTGTCCGACATCGCGATGGCATGCCTTGGTGGTGAACTAAAACGTAAAGAACGTATTTCTGGTCGTTTGGGGGATATTTTGTCTCAGCTCTATTTAACCAGTGCTGTATTAAAACGTTTTGATGATGAAGGTCGCCAACAGGCTGATTTACCGTTACTACATTGGGCCGCGCGTGATTCACTATTTAAAGCGCAAACGGCGCTAGATGAGCTATTACGTAACTTCCCACAAAAATGGGTAGGTAAAATACTCCGTTGGGTCATGTACCCTACCGGTATTACCTTAGTTGCACCCTATGACGAGCTTGACCATGAAGTAGCTGCGCTACTACAAACGCCAAACATGGCGCGCGATCGTCTTGGTGCGGGACAATACTGGAAGCCAACTGAGCACAATGTGGTGGGTATTCAAGAGCAAACTTTGATAGATGTTATCGCTGCTGAAAAAATCATTCGTAAGATAAGTCAGGCAACTGGCAACAAAGAGCAATTAATCTTCTTAGACAAGCTAGCGGATAAAGCGCTAGAGATCGGCTGCATCGACGAAGAAGAGGCCGAGCATCTACGCAAGACAGAAATTGGCCGGTTAAAATCGATTAACGTCGATGATTTTGACCCGAGTGAATTAATCGCCAAATAAAGTCTCTCGTTTCATCTCATCATGAGTTTAAAGGTGGTCGCTTCGGTGACCACTTTTTTTTCCCCCGCTGTAAATATTTGTAATACCCATTACATTAAGTAAGGGATCTTGTTGTGCAAAGGAAAAATAAACTAGAACAAGGCGTTCGATTGATTTCGACAAGGATGTCGATATTAGGGCAATGCATGGAGCACATTGCCGAGTAATAGCTAACTATTAGGATTGAGAGCAACGCCGTTGCATACAGGACGTATGTAAGGGGCGCGAGCAGGACGCGGTAGCCTTATCGTTAATTTTAACCAGCACAAGTGGGCAGTTATTTACTGTAATTGGTATAAGTTAATTCGATGTTCATTATTAATTCGCTAAGCTGAAAATACATACCACAAGCGAGCGATTAATATGAAGATAACGACACCAGCGCTGATTGCTGCCAATCGGTTTGGATATGGTGCCAGTCACCAACAACTATTGCGAGCCAACCAAAATCCTAAGTCATGGCTTAAACAGCAACTCACGCCAGTAATTTTTGACTCATCATTACCTTCGCAAGAACAAATGGCGCAATATGTTACCGAGCATCGTCGTAACAAAAAAGCATTAGGGAAAAAATACAAACGCTCATCAGAGCATGTGCAAGCGATCCGCCAACTGATGGCCGACTCAAGCATTCAAGCCGTCTCGATGGACAACTCAATAAGCTGGCGCTTACTCGATTTTTTTTCAAACCATTTTAGTGTCACAGCAAAGGGCGCCAAAATGTCAGCATTTGCGCCAACGCTCGAACGCGAAGCCATTGGCCCTAATTTACTCGGTTCGTTTAACGACTTATTAATGAGCGTCATTAAGCATCCAGCGATGCTGATCTACCTTAATAATGAGAAGTCGGCTGGAAACCATTCTAAGTTGGCGCGTAAAGGAAAGGGACTTAACGAGAATCTCGCTCGAGAAATACTTGAATTGCATACTATGGGCGTTAACAGTGGATATAACCAAAACGATGTGATTGCACTCGCCAATGGAATTTCAGGTTGGAGTGTTAAGCGTCCCAAAAAAAGCAAGAGTGGAGGTTTTACCTTTCTTCGCGCCGCTCATGAGCCAGGAAACCAAACTTTACTGGGTGACTCCTATCGTCAGCAAGGTGTTGAACAAGGGGAAGCAATGCTTGAACGTTTGGCCAAACATCCTGCGACAGTAAGCTATATTTGCCGAAAAATAGTCACTCACTTTATAAGCGATGATCCCGACCCTGTACTAGTGAATAAGCTAATCACTCGTTGGCAACAGACCAACGGCAACATTAAACAAGTCATGTTTGCATTGATAGATGCTCAAGAATCTTGGTTACCGGCACAAAATAAGTTTAAAACACCACGAGATTTTGTCATTTCCAGTTTACGCCTACTCGACAGTAAGCCCAAAAATACACAGATGATCATTAGAACCCTCTCATTATTGGGTCAAGGTCCTTTTAAAGCTGGTAGCCCAGCGGGGTATGGCGACACGATGTCCCATTGGGATGGTGCGAATGCATTAATGACGCGTATTGATTGGGCAGCAAAGCTAGCTAACGCTCGCAATGCGAAAAAAATGAGCGGGGTTGAGCCACAATTGATGGCGCTTATGTCCTCTCGCAACTATACCATGGTGATGCGCGCAGAAAGCCGTCAACAATCGTTAACGTTAGCGTTAATGAGCCCTGAATTCCAAAGGAGATAGTTATGGATCGTCGACAATTTATAAGTGGCACTGCCGCCTCTCTCGCCCTATGGCATACACAACCCTTTGCAGCGACAACACTAGCAGCCAACAAAAAGACACCAAAATTGATTTGGATAGTACTGCGCGGTGCGCTAGATTCACTCGAAACAGTGATCCCAGCATTTGATTCAAATCTCTCGACTTTACGTCCTACGATTGGCTTGGCTAAAGAAAAACTGACTCAACCTATGCAACACGGTTTTGCGCTTAATCCCGCATTGAAGAACTTATACACTTGGTATAAAGATAAGCATCTATTACCTATTGTCGCTGTGGGTAGCGGCTTTGAAAGCCGTTCACACTTCGACGGACAAGATTTCTTAGAAAGCGGCTTAAATAACATCGAGCATGAAAGCGGCTGGCTCTCGCGTGCTATCGAACTTAAACAACACTCAGCCATTGCCATTGCACAGTCAACGCCAATTAGCCTACGCGGCAGTGACGAGGTCAATACTTGGTATCCGTCTAAACTCAAGCATAGCAGTGATGATTTATACCAATCGCTACAAAAAATGTATCAGGATGATCAACAGCTATCGAGCAAACTTAGCGACGGCTTGAAGCTACGTGCGATAACCAACGGACAAAACTTAAGTAAAAAAAATGGCAAATTTGCGACACTAGCAAAAGGTTGTGGTCAACTGATGTCCGCACTAAAAGCGCCTGATTGCGCCATGCTAGAACTCGGAGGCTGGGATACACATACCAATCAAAACAATCGCTTAAATAAACAGTTAACCACGCTTGACGACGGCTTAGCTGTACTTAAAGAAAGCTTAGGGAAGCATTGGGATAACACCGCAATCGTTATTGCTACGGAGTTTGGACGCACAGCCAAAGAGAACGGTACTAAAGGCACTGATCATGGTACTGGCAGTGCACTGCTATTAGCTGGCGGCGCGATCAAAGGCGGTCGCGTGTTAGGTCAATGGCCAGGGCTTGCACCACAACAATTATTCGAGCAGCGCGATTTAAACCCAACCAGCAGCACCTTCTCTTGGCTTGCTACGTTACTGAATCAGCACTGGAATATTGAGCCAAAACAAGCGACTAAACTGTTTGATGGCGCCCCGTTGTATCAAGAAAAACTTGTGTCTTAACGCGGCATTGAGGCGGTCGAAAAGCTCGCTCCAATCGGCGCCATCGCTGATGGCTTCCATAATAAATGCGGCCTGTGCTGGCGTCCAGAAATCGGCAGAAGCAATGGTTTGAGCATCGACTAAGCGGTGCTCTCGCATAAACTTATCGACTAGTATCCATTATCTATCTCGTAAAGTAACTCATCGAAGTATGTGTTTCACTATGATCTACCTCACGCACTTTTGTTCGAATGAAGTGAAGTTTAATGATGTATCAGCAGTTCACCTGACATAGGTAACTTATTGGATTAAGGTAAAATGCCTTTTTGTAACCTTGTGATGATGTGTCCATACGCCAAGGCATCGGAATTAGGCTGAGAATAGAATAATGTAAATGTGCGGGCTTTCCCACGGCATTACCACTGCGGCCAACAGTACCGATTTCACTGCCCTGTGCGACATAAAGTGAGTCATGGTCACTAATAGTGGCAAGGTGGGCATAGTAATGCAATCGCCATTTAGGACCGAGTGCTAGAACAACCTTACCACCTTTACTAAACTCGCCGCGATAAAGCACCAGCTGATGAGTTGCTGCAATAACTTTAACCCCAGAATTAGCAAAAATATCAATCCCCTTATGAACACCTGAGCTGCCCCATGGCTCATACCAAAAGGTACTACTGTTCCAATCATTGCTCGTTGCTCCTTGTACCGGAATAACTTTTGGCTCAGGTAAAACAAACCCGACGCCGATAAACATCAGTAACGATAACAGCAATTTAATCTTCATTAGTAAGTCCCCCTCATGGCTTAGTTTATTTTCGATTAGGCTCGAACGTTTCGTAACGCGGTAGGCGCGCATCGAGATCTTCCCAATTTGCCTTTGAGGTAACAAAGTTATGCGATATAGGTTGTTCGCTAATGTCTGAATCGAGGAGCCCTAAGCGGATCCTTAGGCGACTCGGATCTGACGTGTTTGAGCTAAAGACAGGCGATCCGCAACAGGAACAAAAGTGACGAACACGTCCTGGCTTGAAAGAAAAACGACTCAACAATTCAACACCGGTAACCACCGCAAATTCAGCGCTGTTAATAAAACCATTTGTCGCATAGCTGCTGCCACTATTTTTTCGACACAGCGAGCAATGACAATGGATAATATCGCTTATTGCGCCACTGATTTCGATTTTTACTTTGCCACAGAGGCATTTCCCTAGGTACATTTATTCCATTTCCCCGTTTTCGTATTGGATACAGTGTTCGCTAAACCATGCCAGTGCGCGCTGTTCATGCTGCTCAATAAAGCCTTTTTTTCGCTGGATATATACCCGTGCTACTTGAAAATGCAGGTTATCGATCTTGAGTAGGATGCTAGTACAAGGCATGATTTGTAATTAATGGTTATTCCCTGATTATGAATCATAACGCCGTAATAGCTTTCTACCCAAACTCCCGCAGGGCAAGGCGATAAGCGACCAACTGCGTCGTTATAATATATTGATTTAGAATGACTAAACGACACATATTATGCCTAGCATTTGGCACGCTTCTCGACTTGCACAAATCACGCATTTCCAGGTAGCACGGGAATAATCATTAATATCGTTGTTGCATAATTTGGCGGATGAGCGCTTTAATGTTCCATATTGCTGGGCAATCACTTTATGCGTCATTAGATACTCTTTAAAGGCGATATGGCGTGTTATATTTGGATCAGCGGTTAAGAAGGCGTGAACATGGTGAGTGCGATTAATGCCGCCCTTTTGAAAGTAACGACGGTCGGCAATACCATTTTCTCCTTTTGCGACATAACAAAGTGACGCCATCGCATCATTGTTAGCATCTAATGCTTGTAACGACGAGACCTCTATTAATATGTCAATAATAGGTTTAGCCGCCAAACCTTCAACAGCGGTGCTACCGATGTGAGTAATATTAAGCAAAGTGTCGCCTAATGCAAGCGTAATAAGCGCGCTTCGTGCTTAAACAACGCAAGCCAATGGGGATCATATGCAAGCACTTCAACCGTTCTTTTATTCATTTAAATCCCAAATATCGCCAATATTTTAGCTACAGTCGCCGCCGGAAGACGAGGAAGAACCGCCTGCCGTCATAGCCACCATAGTCGCCGCACTCATTTGTTGCTGCGTCGCCAATTGATTAGCGATGACCGCCCCGCTTTGCTGCTCACTTGCGATAATACAGCTACCGTAGCCCATCCCTTTAAGTGGGTTTTCCCACATGATATCGCCATTGGCCGCACTCAAGCAGAATAGATGACCACCTGAATAGGCAAAAACACACTCATTTTCATAGTAAACATTGGTGATGGTCGAACTTTTCACCTTAGTCTTCCATAGCTCATCGCCAGTTTTCTTGCTTAAACACAACACATGGTTGTTAATACCTAGAAACAATTTATCCATTAATCTATTCCCTATACTCTTGCTATTTTCGCTGATAGTGGCTTTAATCTAGATTAAGGCAACCCTTTTTAAAAGAACATCTTATGTCCGATACTCATTTTAGTAATAACCCTGTTAATTTACAGGATATTGTGCAGTTACAACAGGCTAACATACAATCATTAATGCCCAAGTATTATCAGGCCAACGTAGTGATTCGCATCAGTGTCACATTACTCCTATTGGTAGTTGTCTTGATCGCAAAATATGATGTGATCTTTAACCTGTCGTCAGATTTTAGCGATCCCATCAATGGCGCGCTAGCTGTGATAACAACGGTTGGCTTGTTAAGTATTGTGGGTGGTTACTTTACCGATCGCGCCATTAGTTACCAAGTACGTGAGTTAGATATCACGCTCTATAGCGGTGTCATATTCAAGAAAATTGTCACCCAACCTTTTCTAAGATTACAACATATCGAATTAAAGCGTGGTCCCATCGAGCGTAAGGTTGGACTAGCAACTGTCCAAGTATTTAGTGCGGGAGGCTCAGCGCATACATTCACACTGCCGGGCTTAAGTCTCGAACAGGCCACAGCATTGCGCCAATACATTCTTGATCACAAGGACGTGACCTACCATGAATAACTGGCAGCGCGTTTCACCCATCGCCATCTTATATTTTATTGCCAGCACCATAAACCTGTTACTCAGTAATATCATTTACATGGTGCCGCTGGTTGTCACGACCTACAATACCGCGCTAGAAAATCCACTGTGGTTATTTTTAGGCGCGAGTGTGTTTATTGTCTTGCTGGGACTTAGTGCCTTTCTACAATACTATTTCTTTAGGTTTCGTTTAAGCGACCAAACCATTGAGATTAAATCTGGGGTGTTTAAAAAAATTCACCTCAATTTGCCTTTTACACGTATTCAAAACGTCAAAATCATTACCCCTTTCTATTTTCGACCGTTTGACTACACCACACTTGAGTTAGACACAGCGGGATCGGCCAAGAGCGAAGCGAAGATTGTCGCACTAGAGCTCACCTTATCTGCGCAATTGAAAAATGAAATCCTCACTCATGCCCAACCCAAGTCATCAAACGACGCAATACCCAATGCAGAGATGATAAATGATGAAGTAGTGCTCAATCGCCGTTCCCTAAAAGACTTAGTGATCCATGGCATCACCAACAACAGGATCTGGATATTTTTCGCTTTATTGGCTCCGTTGATTGGACCTGCAGCCAACAAGGCCGATGTTTTCTTAGTGTCGATTGGCCTTAACGTTAGCGAAATGTTTTCCCCAGCCACACACGCATGGTGGCAATTAGGGTTGTATGGCGCAGCGTTATTAATTCTCAGCTATTTTATAGTGGTAGCATTTTCAGTTTTTGGCTCTATTATTGCTTTCTATGGCTATACATTGAGTAAACAAGGGAGTAATTATATCCGCCGTAGTGGACTACTTACCCGTCATGAAGTAGTGATGAAGTTACCAAGGCTGCAACTTGTGATAAGCCAACAAGACTGGCTCGATATTCTCATCAATCGGATTAATCTACGATTTGAGCAAACCAATAATCAGCAACACCAACAAGCCAATCAAGAGATCCGCAACAAGATCATGGTGCCGTCGATTAGTCAGCTACAATTTGACGAACTCCTAAGCGATGTGTGGCCCAACAGTCAATTAAACGGACTTAACTTCAGCCGTATTAGTAAACGTTTTATGGCGAAGAACATCATATTGATATGTCTATTGCCGACTATTGGAATAGGCGCGCTGCTCTATAATCAGCAGTGGCAGATAGCCTTAATCGTGTTGGCTGCCATAACCCTATTATCCTCGCTGGTGTGCATGCGTTGGTATCGCTGGGGCTATGCGATGGACGATAACTTTATCTATATTAGAAAAGGCGTACTTGGGGTTAACTATTACATTTTTCCGCTCCATAAGGTGCAACAGGCCAAGTTCCACCAGAGCGTATTAATGGCGCGCAGAGAATTGGCTTCAATCTCTCTTGTACTGGCCTCAGGCGTGCAAAAAATACCTTTTATGCCGCAACAAGCCGCCCATGCGATCATTAACAAGAGTCTCTACATCGTCGAGTTCACTAAACGCAATTGGATGTGATTTAGGGTAACTTCCTGCTCATAAACAGACTAAACGGATCGATTTTATAGTCGCCAAACGGCTGACAGACACTAAATCCAAACTGTTGATAGAGTTGATGAGCGGGCGCAAATGCGCTAGCTGTGCCCGTCTCTAAACTAAGGCGCTGATAGCCCCGTCCCCTAGCCTGCTCAATAATATGAGTTAACAGCTTAGCTGCAATGCCTTGACGCAGAAAATCACTTGAAGTGCGCATCGACTTTATTTCACCATGACCGTTTTCTAATTGTTTGATCGCGCCACAACCGGCGAGGTTACCTCCAACCCACAAGGTCCAGAACGTGACACCGTCTGCTTGTAGGCCCGAGATATCCAGCGCATGCACACTACCAACCGGGGAATGTAGCAACATGTCTTGGTGATGTGCCTCTAATAAAGCCAGCACCGCCGGATGATCTAATTTCCCTTGTTCTATTTTCATTGCTCCTTTACCTGTTCAAATAACCATTGCTTAAAACACTGCGTCGCCGATGATGCTTTGTGCTCAATAAGATAATACCCAGCGTTGGCATCTTGGGCCGAAAACGGACTAACTAATCGCTTACTTTTTAGTTCATCGGTAATTAGCGCACAACGAGCCATCGCGATACCCACCCCCGCTTCAGCAGCAGCCATCGCCATATCGGTCCGATTAAAGAAATAACCCTGCTTATAGTCGGCACAGCTGTCGTTATGGGCAAACCACGCTTGCCATTCTTGCCATCGCCCAGCATTGGGCCACATCATCGCATCATGCAGTAGATTACCTTTGTCCCAGCATTGGGCGGTTAACTCGTTAACATCGGCGGGCCAGTTGAGTTGCGCCAAATAGCTGGGACTCATCACAGGCAACAGCTGTTCTTTAATCAACAATTGAGCGCTAGGGTCAATATAAGGCATAGTGCCGTAATCAATGGCCAAATCAAAATCTTGATTGTGATGATCAACCAAGCCTCCCTCAGCGTAGGTTGTTATCGTAATCTCCGGATACTGTGTATAGAAAGACTGAAGGCGAGGCACCAACCACTTAAAGGCGAATGAAGGAGTTAGTTTTAAATGGACCTGCTCGCTAACCACCGTGTGCTGCGTCACTTTGAGCAATGTGGCCTCGATGGTCTCAAAGCCAATGGCCAAACCATCACGTAGAATTAATCCAGCTGCGGTCAGTTTAATGCCACGAGAGTGCCGTTCGAAAAGCGTAACCTCAAGCATCGACTCTAGGCGTTGCATCTGCTGGCTAATTGCGCCAGTGGTAATATTGGCGTGTTTCGCTGCCTGCGTGAAGCTTGAATACCTTGATGTTATCTCGAAGGTTAGCAAATGTGCGAGTAAGGTCGGATGATACTTCAACGGTTTAGCCTTTAGTAAAACTATAAGCTGATATTAAATAATATCGTTGGCGAAGGCGAGCTTTATATTTCACACTGGCCTCTTACCTAGAGGGCACAATCATGAAAATAGTAGTATTAGGCAGCGGCGTCATCGGATTAACCAGCGCATGGTATTTAGCAAAAGCAGGCTATGAAGTGTGTGTTGTCGACCGCCAAGACTCAAGCGGCCAAGAGACCAGCTTCGCCAATGCTGGGCAAATATCCTATGGCTATAGTTCGCCATGGGCCGCACCGGGCGTACCCGTCAAGGCGATTAAATGGCTGCTTCAACGCCACGCCCCTCTCGTTGTGTCACCTTCTATGTCGCCGAGCATGATGTCCTGGATGAGTAAACTACTCATCAATTGTCAGCAACACCGCTATGATATCAATAAAAGCCGAATGCTGAGCCTAGCGAACTATAGCCGTGAATGTCTGGCGCAGTTACGAAAAGACACCGCCATTCAATACCAAGGTCGCCAACAGGGAACCTTACAGGTCTTTCGCGATCTCAAACAAATCGATGCGATAGACAAAGATATCGCCTTGTTGCAAGAGAGTGGTATCGACTACGCACTGCTCAGTCAGCAGCAATGTATCGAGGCCGAGCCAGCATTAGCTCTAGTTGGCCACAAGGTTGTCGGTGGATTACGATTGCCCCAAGATGAAACCGGAGACTGCGAGCTGTTCTGCCAGTCTCTGACCACGTTAGCGAAACAGGCGGGGGTTACATTCAAGTTTGGCGTCGATATTCAGGCGCTTGCAAGCGACGGCGATAAAATAACGCATGTTGAGACGAGTGAAGGAACGTTAAGTGCAGATAAATTCGTGGTCGCGTTAGGCAGCTATTCAAATTCATTATTAGCGCCATTGGGTATTAAACTACCGGTCTATCCCGTTAAAGGCTACTCGTTGACTATGCCGATCACAAATAAAGCAGGAGCACCGCGTTCAACCGTGATGGATGAAACATATAAGGTTGCGGTTACCCGCTTTGATGATCGCATTCGTGTGGCGGGGACGGCTCATCTCACTGGTTTTGACTTATCGGTGCCTGACAAAAGAACAGAAACTATTAACATGGTCGTCGATGATTTATTCCCACAGGCTGGTGACTTATCACAGGCTAGTTACTGGAGCGGCTTACGTCCAATGACGCCTGATGGTACCCCGGTCATTGGAGAGACCCCTATCGATAATCTATTCATTAACACCGGACACGGCACTCTTGGATGGACGATGGCTTGTGGCTCCGCCAAACTATTGGCCGATATCATCGCGGACAAGCCCCCCGCTATCGATGTCACCGGACTTAATATGTTTCGGTATGACTAGCGGGTAACCTTTATTTTTTAATCAAGCGCTGGTATTTTTTGAAACGGCAAGGGAATCCTTATCAAGGCAATATCAGGTTCTAGATTTTCAATGACTAACTCGCTATCGCGCAAAAGTGAGTTACGATTTGCTTGAGCGGTCGGCTTTGTTTATTAAATTCGCGATACTATTTCTAATAC
>Ga0209395_1004865_pt1 | contig 15440 bp, 11 predicted proteins | sample GOMGulsemesocosm_3_FD_184635 | JGI IMG/M metagenome (GOLD analysis project Ga0209395, IMG submission 184635) | Methane-oxidizing microbial communities from mesocosms in the Gulf of Mexico - GOM9D Gulf of Mexico (SPAdes) (version 2) | ecosystem: Environmental > Aquatic > Marine > Cold seeps... | reverse complement strand
TATATGGCTAAGTTCACCCCACGTAAGGCGTGAGTTTCTATGCTCTCTGTTGAAAAAACTTTAGTTAAGCCTTTCATTTCAATAATTACTTTCTCTGAAGTTCCATTTTTTTCAACAGTCATTGGTATTACATTTTCTTGTGTCTTCATAATAGGTTCCTTTAGTATATATGTTTTTTTTCAATCTGTTATTGAGTGATAGTGATTTGATTGGTGCTGCTCCAACGAGACATATCAGACAAAATAAAGTGGTCATTTTCGAAAGCACCACTGAGTATTTGAATATATTCACCACTTTCTTGGCCGTAACTAATCGCCACCTTTTGGGCTGTATCTTGTGTTTCATTGACTTTGAATAACTGTGTTTTCATCCCAGTACCTGCATTCACTGGTTTTTTGATATACATCACTCCTGCAAGTGTGCCGGTAGAAATAACGCCATCCACATTGAGATCAGGGCGAGCATTATTTGGCAGCTTCCCAGTAAGTGATACTTCAATGGAAATCATGCCTTGTTTGACTAATGGATTAATACGCTGCACCTTGCCAATAACCGTGCCGCCACGGGTATCAATGTTTACCACTTGCTCTAAGGCAATAAGTTCGATATCTGCTTGAGAAACATTTAGCATGGCAAACAAGCTATCAACACTACCCACTAAAGCAACCTGCTCCCCCAAAGCAACACTCTGCCCCAGTTCAACCGCTAGGTTTTGCACCACGCCATCAATGCCGGCTCTTACTGTGAGGCGATTATATTGCTCAGTGATCACTGCAACATTTTCCTTCTGTTGTTCAATGCGATCTTTTTCAATGGTTAATTCTTGCTGATGAACTTCACTCAATTGTGCCAATCGAGTTTCCTCGATAATAATTCGACGAGATAATTGGCGGTGATTGAGTTGAGAGCGCTTAAAAGTTAATTCTGAAACAATACCTTTTTTCACTAAATTTTCTTCCGCTGTCATCTTAAGCTCGGCAAGCTCAAGCTCTGACATCAGCTGCTCTTGTAATGCTTGATAGGCCAATAATTCTCTTTTTTGCTTTAACTCAACCTGTAAAAATATTGCCTTAGCATTATTATAATTACGCTTAGCCTCCCTAACTTGTTGCGCTATTTTAGGGTTAGACAATCGAGCAATAACGCTATTTTTCTCGACCAATGATCCTGGTTTTAGGACGATTTCTTCAACCGTTGCGTTGGCGGGTGCCGTTAATAAACGCTGATGTTTCGATTTTAGCTTTCCGTAACCTTCAACTTCTAAAACAAGATCTCCAAGCTTAACGCTATCTGTCCAAATTTGGCTGCTTGCTACTCTTTCAGCACCCGCTGGCTGACTAAATGCCCAAAAGCTTATGATTGAAATGGTAAGTAGTGTCCCAACAATCCACTTTTGTTGTAGATTAGCTGGTTTCTTCTCAGTTGATTTTTGAATATCCATACTTGGCTCCCAATATAATTAAGGTAGAGAGAGCAAAACCAATGCCATAAGATAACCAGATGAAAAATAGGTGTTTTTTTATTTTGTGATTTTTTAGTTTTCGATTTTATTTGCTGTTTTTGTGATATCGGGAATGACATAATATAGAGTAAGCAATACTTAACGTACGCAGATTGAGCGTGAACAGAATCATCAAGGTCTCGGTATTTTATGAGTATCCAAGCAAGACTATCAACAGCACCTATGCAAGATGTGCGCTATGAAAATAAACGTTTTTTCATTAAAAGAGATGATTTATTAAACCAACATTTCTCAGGGAACAAAGCGCGAAAATTCTCCTATTTGCTAGAAGGTAGTTCATTGACAGTACAAACTATTGTCAGCTATGGCTCTGTGCAAGCTAACTCCTTATATTCGCTTGCCGCACTGGCACAACTTAAAGGTTGGCAGTTTAATTATTATATACATCACATCCCCCAATGGCTGAAAGAAAATCCTATCGGTAACTATGCAGGTGCGCTGGCGCTAGGGGCAAATATTATTGAAGTGGCCGAACTAAGTGATAACCTGGAAAGCTATGTGCAAAATATAGCGTTAAGCTTTAACCAAACAACTTTATTGGTGCCTGAAGGTGGAAGGTGCCAACAAGCTAAAATTGGTATAGAACAACTCGCTCAAGAAATACGGAGTTACTGCCAAACCAACAAGATCACCAAACCATTAATTATGTTGCCCTCAGGAACAGGAACAACATCTTTATTTCTCCAAGCAGCTTTACCTTATCAAGTGCTCACTTGTGCTTGCGTTGGCGGAGATGAATACCTAAGAGCACAATTTACTGAATTAGAGCCAAACTCGACGCTTTGGCCGACCATTTTACCTACCAAGAAAAAGTATCATTTTGGCAAGCTTTACCCTGAGTTTTATCAGCAATGGCTACAGCTCAATCAACAAACAGGTATTGAATTTGACTTATTGTATGACCCCTTGGGTTGGCTCTCATTATTAGACTACCTCAATAAACATTCATCACATCAAGAGGTGATCTACATTCATCAAGGAGGATTAATAGGAAATACCAGCATGCTGCCACGCTATCAACGAAAGTTTGGCTGACATTTACTTAGTAATCGTAGAGCTCTTGTAATTTAAACGATTTAACTTATTATTATTTCATAATAAAAATAAAGAGAATCGTCATGTTCCCCTTAGTTAACAACTTCATAAAGCTTCTACTGCTCAGCATTATTTGCATGAGCTCTGCACAGGCAGCTAAAGCTCAAAAGACTACCATTAATGAACAACTAAAAGGACTTGAGTTTCGCTCGATTGGTCCTTATCGAGGTGGCCGTTCAGCTTCTGTTGAAGGCATGATTGGCAATGAAAACACCTATATCATGGGCACCGCAGGTGGCGGAGTATGGCGCACTGAAGACGGTGGGCATCAATGGAATAATATTTCCGATGAGTTTTTTGGTGGCTCTATTGGCGACATCGCCATTGCCCCTTCAGATCATAATGTCATTTATGTTGGTGGTGGTGAAAAGACCCTGCGTGGCAATGTATCTCATGGCGATGGTATGTGGAAAAGCACTGACAAAGGCAATACTTGGCAGCATATTGGTTTAAGTGATTCTCGACATATCCCACAAATTCAAGTGCATCCCAAAAATCCAGATTTATTGTACGTTGCCGCATTGGGACATTTATATGGCGCAAATAAACAGCGTGGTATTTTCCGTTCCAAAGATGGCGGCAGCTCATGGCAAAAAATACTCTACGTAAATGACGAGGTTGGCGCCGTTGATGTAAAAATGGACCCAAGTAACCCAAGAGTTTTATATGCATCCACTTGGCGAGTAAAACGCACACCTTACAGTTTATCATCTGGCGGTGAAGGCTCAGGCTTATGGAAATCTGTTGATAGTGGTGATACTTGGACAAACATTTCTACCCATAAAGGTTTGCCAAGAGAAATACTCGGCATTAGTGGCTTTTCCGTTTCGCCAGTAAATTCAGACACCGTTTGGGCTATTATCGAAGCGAAAGATGGTGGTTTATTTCGCTCCAATGACGCAGGAAAAACTTGGCAGAAAGTAAATGATAACAATAAATTAAGACAACGCGCTTGGTATTACACCCGTGTTTATGCCGATCCTCAAGCTATTGATAGCGTTTATGTTTTAAATGTTAAATTTCATAAATCCATCGATGGTGGAAAGTCATTTACAGCCATTGAAACACCGCACGGTGATCATCATGATTTATGGCTAGACCCTACTAACCCAAATCGTATGGCAATTTCAGACGATGGCGGTACACAAATATCATCTAACGGTGGAAAAAGTTGGACGACTTACTTCAACCAACCAACCGCACAATTTTATCGCGTGACTACCGACAACCATTTCCCTTATCGCATTTATGCCGCGCAACAAGACAATTCAACGATACGCATTAATCACCGCTCTGAAGGAGGTGGAATTGATTTATATGATTGGCAACCTACTGCCGGAGGCGAAAGTGGCCATATAGCACCAAAACCTAGTGATCCAGATATTGTATACGGTGGCTCATATATGGGTTATATGACTCGCTATGATCATAAACGCCATTCGAGCAGAGCGATTAACGTCTGGCCAGAATCTTATATGGGCTCGGGAGCAGAAGCGGTAAAATATCGGTTTCAATGGAATTATCCTATTTTCTTTTCGCCTCATGATGACAACAAATTATATACCGCAGGTAATCACTTATTTCGCACTACGGACGAAGGACAAAGCTGGCAAGTAATAAGCCCTGACTTAACCCGTAATGACCCAAGTACGTTAAAGTCATCCGGCGGGCCAATTACCCAAGATAATACCAGTGTTGAATATTACGCGACTATTTTTGCCGCAAAAGAGTCTTACCATGAACAAGGTGTTATTTGGACCGGCTCGGATGATGGCTTACTGCATATCAGTAGGGACGATGGTAAAACATGGCAGAATGTTACGCCGCGCAAGTTACCTAAATGGGCACAAATCAACAGCATTGAAATAGACCCGTTTAATAAAGGCGGTCTATATTTTGCTGCAACCCAGTATAAATCTGACGATTTCACCCCGTATTTATTCCATAGTAAAAACTATGGTAAATCGTGGCAACGCATAGATAAGGGCATTAACCGTGCACACTTTACTCGTGTTATTCGGGCAGATAAAAAAATTCCAGGGTTACTTTATGCGGGCACTGAAAACGGTTTATACCTCTCCTATGATGATGGTAAAAAATGGCAACCGTTTAAACTCAATTTGCCTCAAGTCCCAATCACCGATTTAGCGCTAAAAGAGAACGATTTAATTGTTGCTACCCAAGGAAGATCGTTATGGATATTTGATGATTTATCTGTAGTGCAAAACTTTGAGTCTAAGTCTTTTAATAAACAAATTCAGTTAATTAAACCCCGTAATAGCTACCGACTAGATACCTACGCAGCTTCTGCACCAGGGCCTAAAGGTAAAAACATTAGCAACGGCGTGCAAGTGAGCTTTTATCTTCCTGAAGCCCCCCTAAGCAAAGACACTCATGAAAAGGACAAAGCCGATAAAAAACCACTTACCTTAACGTTTAGTGATAAGAACGGCAAAATGTTAAGAGTGTTTTCAACCACAGCTAAAGAAAAACATCGTTTATTAACCGCTGAACAAGGCTTTAACCGTTTTACTTGGGATATGAAAACAACTCCCCCTCGTCGTTTTGACGGTATGATGTTATGGGCAAACCGAATGTCAGGTTATAAAGTGACTCCCGGAGAGTACATAGTAACCCTGACTTTTGGGGATGATGAAAAAACGGCTACCAGCCAACAACAAATATTTTCCATAGTTACAGACCCAAGAACGCAAGCAACCAGTGATGATTTTAATCAACAGAGTGCTTTTGCCAAAGAAGTATGGAAAACACTCGATAATACCCACAAAGCCATAGCTGACATTCGTTTGTTGCGAAAATCAATCAATAACATTAATACAAAAATAGCTGACGAGAGAAAATATCAAGCATTGTCTGAGTTAGCTAAAGATATGCTGAGTCAAATGCATGATATTGAAAATACTTTGTACCAAACCAAGAGTAAGGCTCGACAAGATCCATTGGGTTTCCCCGTAAAGCTCAATGATAAATTAAACTCTGTATACGGTTCGGTTATTTATGGCGATAAACGCCCAACCGAACAGCAGCTTGCAGTGAAAGAGTTAGTCACCAAGAAGATCAATAAACAACTCGCGTTATTCAATGAATTAAAAACACAGTTGGTGCCAAAGTTTAATCAACTGATATTTGAATTAAAAGTGCCAACATTACACCTTAATAAAGGCGAATAAATAGTTTACAGAAACCAGTTGTCGGGCTGGATATCACAGCTCGACTTGTGTCTTTATCATGCTATGGTTATTTATATATTTCTATGAAATACTTAATGGGAGGTAGGCAATAGGTTGCTCATTAATATAATAAATTTTTTATTAAATCCTGACCTTTAATGCATGGCAATCAAAATAGACTCTACTATAGTAAGATTTATCAAAAAATATTTATTCAAGTACATATGTACAAAATAATGCTCTACACTAAAATTAAAACACACACGGCTAAAACTTTAAAATCAATGTAATCATATAATTAATAGTTGGATTTTAATAAAAACTTTTATGTGACAGCGCTGTCATGTACAGTGGCTAAAGTTTAGCAGAGTATATGGGAGTTCTATGAAGTTATTATGCTACGTTATTTTACCGGCCCTTTTAGTGATCCATTTTGCACAAGCACAAACGGTTTCTATGCCTGGTAAAGCTGAGGAAACTTTGTTACCACCAACCTTACTTAAAGAAATATTTCGCAGAGGAAATATTACTGCTCACTTTCCGTATAGTGACATCAAAGGTGGCGACCTTTCATTCAATCGTATAAAACAAGATATGCTCAGTGGTAAACTTGATATATTTTGGTCAATGACCTCGAAAGAGTTAGAGAAAGAATATATTGCGGTTTATATTCCGATTTTCCGCGGCTTGCTGGGTATGCGAATTCCGCTGGTTAGAAGTGAAAATATCAATATGTTTGCCAACATCAACGCCTTTAACGAGCTTAAACAATATAGCGCTGGTAGTGGCAAATCATGGCCAGATACTGAGATCCTCGAACATAATGATATTCCTGTAGTAAAAACATTAAAATACCAAAACCTATTTCCTATGTTAGAAGGTGGTCGCTTTGATTATTTTCCTCGAGGTTTACATGAACCTTGGCAAGAAATCATTAATAACAAAGAATTAGATTTAGCGGTCGAGAAAAACGTCCTAATCCGTTATACCGCACCCAATTATTATTTTGTATCGAAAGACAAACCTGAACTTGCCAAACAACTGACTGATTTGCTAAATGACCTCATCGAAAGTGGTGAATTTAATGAATTATTTTTTCAGGATGAAGCGGTAAAAGATGCCCTTAGCAAATCAGATGTCAAAAATAGAACCGTTTTCAATATTGAAAACCCTACTCTATCAGTAGATACGCCAATAAACCGTAAAGAACTTTGGTTTGACCCATTAGAAGTTAAAGGAAACTAATCATGCAATCTATTACTCAGAAAATGTTGTTAGCGCTGGTTGGATCTACGGTTTTAGTGTTGATGCTTGTTTCAAGTTTCAGTTATTATTCACAAAAATCTAATGAGCAAACCCATTGGCAAGAAAAACGCACCGTCATTAATAACCAATTAGCGGTTATTTTCCAAGAGCCGGTATTTGCTTATGATAAACCTTTGATTAAAGGCATACTCAATGCGGTGTTAAAAGACTCTGCCATTGCCAGTTTAAAAGTACTCGACCATCGCGATAAAGTATTAGCTCAAGGACAAAGTGGTAGGCAAAAGGTCGATGAAAACATTACCTTACCTTTGCTGTGGACAGATAAATCAAAAATAGGCTCAGTGCAAATCGGCTTTTCCCACCAAGTGGTTGACAGCCGCTTAAATAGCGCCTTAATCGAAAAGTTAATAGCGCTGGTTATTACCATAATTTTATTGAGTTTTGTCGCGGTATTCTTCTTACGTAAGATTATCATTCAGCCACTATCGAACTTGTCTTCAGTGCTAGGGGATATTGCCCAAGGAGGTGGTGATTTAACTCAGCGCATCCCAATTGAGTCAAACGATGAATTAGGCCAATTAGCCACTAATTTCAATAGCTTTATCAATACTGTGCAATCAATTGTGTCTGCTTTAGCTCAAGCAAATCAAGAATTATCAAACGTAGCGGAACGAGTGAAAAGTGTCAGTGACAGTACTAATGAAGACTCTCAAGAGCAAAGTTTACAAACAAAAGATGCCCTTGAACATTTAACTCAATTGCAAGAAGCTACCGTACATATTGCCCAAAACGCCGAACAAACTTCACTAAATACTAACAACGTGCATCAACTGTCGATGGACAGTATTGCCCAAATGGAAACCAACATTAAGAAAGTTGATTTGTTATTCCAAGAGTTAGACAGTACCGCTGAAATCGTCTCTAAATTACGAGTTGAAAGCCAGAACATCACCAAAGTTCTGGACGTAATTAAAGGCATTGCAGAGCAAACCAATTTATTGGCATTAAATGCAGCTATTGAAGCGGCACGTGCCGGTGAGTCAGGTCGAGGCTTTTCAGTCGTTGCCGATGAAGTTAGAGCACTCGCCAGTAAAACCCATGATTCAACCAATGAAATTGAAACCATTATCGGCTCTTTACAACAACAAGCCCAAGCATCTTTTGATGCCACACACCGTAGTAAAGACCTGGTTAGTGAAACCATTGAAACAACAAAAAGTGCTAATGATTCATTAAATGAAATCAATGAAAAAATTGATGAAATTAATAATATGAATACCTTAATTGCTAGTGGTTCTGAAGAACAAACCCAAGTCACTAACAGTGTTCAACAAGGAATGAAACAAGTGGATGATGGTGCAGAAAGGCTTGCTCAAGAAGCCAGTTCATTGCATTCGGCAACTAATGAACTTTCACAAGTACAAGCAAAATTAGTTGAGCAAATCGATCGTTTCACTTATTAGGCTGTGTTTAATTTATTGCAATTTCACTTCAAGATAACATTTTAGGGTATCTTGAAGTGAATTGACTATAGCTGCCTTGAATTATTTCAGTTATGCTCTTTTCTAGACAATATTGAATCATAGAATACAGTAGTAATGAAAAGTTTTGCGTTAAACATTCCACCATTGTTGGTCGTGTCTCCCTTTGCATTATTGATGTGGTTTACTGATCAGTTTTCCCCCTTGACCTCCATCAAGCACAACTAGGGAAACAAGATGAAATATCTATTAATCTATTTTACCACCTTCATGCTTACTGGCTGTTTCGGCAGTAATGTTCAAACATCAAAATCTACCGTTCAACAAAGGTATAGCCAAACAGTGGTCAAAGCCGCAGATATCTCATTGGATGGACAATATACTTTATTAAGTGACAATAAGCAGATCTGCTTATGGGATAACAATTTAAACAAAAAAGTATATGACTGTTTACAAGGATTAGAAGCGCAGTTAATTGAGTTACTTGGTATTTCAAAGAATAAGAAATATTTTTATACTTCAAACCGTATCAATGTACATTTATATGATTTCGCCTCTGGACGTTTAATTACTGTTTGGAATTCAGGGGATAATATTATCAACGATATTGCCATGTCTGAAGATGAAAATACCTTAGTTTTTGGCTTTCGCACTGGCCAAGCCAGTATTGTTTCAATTAAAAACAATAATATTACTACCTATAAACCACATCGGCTGGACATTAACAGTGTCAGTATTTCTGCTGATGGCAGTAAAGCTTTTACCGGTTCAAGTGATAAAACCGCAGTGTTATGGAAAACCGCCAATGGTGATGTTGTACAAACCTTCACACATAAATCTAGAGTCAATCACGTTACAATGAGTGTTGATGGCAAAATGGCCTTCACCTTAGATGCCATTAAAGATCGCTTCTTTTGGTTACTCAAAATAGGTAAACAATTCTCTGAATTAAATTCTAATTTAAAATTCATTGAATTTAATGATGCTGTTTTTGTCAATAAAAACCGATGGTTATTAAGTGCATTACCCAAACAAAAATTACAACTTTGGCAGGTAAAGGATGGCGAATTACTCGGCGAGTGGCAAGCTTTTATAACAGGGGAAAGCTACCGTTCATCGGTTATCGATATTCAACTAATCAAACCTAAAGAAATTGCTACCATGACCAGTGAGGGTGTTTTTGAACGCTGGACAATTAACCCGATTGTAAAAAATTAATGTCATTTATTCGTATTAATAGAAAAGTCCATAAATGGGGCAGTATTATTATTGCCCTTCCCGTGCTGTTAGTCATAGTGACGGGGATTTTATTACTGATCCGCAAAGAGTTTGCCTACCTACAACCAGAGACTCAAAGAGGTAGTGCAAAAATTCCCACCATTGCTTTTGAACAGATAATCAAGCAAGTATCAACCGTTGAGCAAGCGCAAATCAGCTCTTGGCAAGACATCGACCGTTTGGATGTTAGACCAAGCAAAGGTGTTATTAAAGTGAGAGCTAATAACCAATGGGAAATACAACTCGACAGTAAAACGGCTGAAATTTTACAAGTGGCTTATCGACGTTCTGACTTTATTGAGAGCCTACATGATGGTACTTTTTTCCAAGACAACGCTAATTTATGGTTGATGCTGCCATCTGGAATCGTACTTTTGATACTCTCTATTACAGGATTGTTTTTGTTTTTCTATCCTTATTACAAAAGACGCTAATCAGTGATGCTGATCATTTTAATTTAAACACAATATTACAAGCGCTTAATACTGAATTAAAATAATAATTCTATAAATAAAAAAAGCCGCAAACGCGGCTTTTTAAATAGCTTAACAATTCATCTTTCTAGAACTGGTAAGTAGCTTTCACGTAAGCGAAGCGACCTTGGCCATTATGGGTTGAGTTAACAAAACCCATAAAATCATTATAAGCAAATGGAGGTTCTTCGTTGAATAAGTTAGTCGCACCTACTGTTAAGATGGTGTTTTCTAACCCTTGGTAATTCAAAGAAGCATCAACCGTTGTCCATGAATCAACCGCAGACATACCTTCTTTTTGTACTGAAGCATCTTGTGAAAATTCACCGATGTAGTTAATCGCGACATTAGCATTAAAGTCATCTTTCACCCAAGAGGTATTAAATGTCCAACGAACCTCTGGTTGCTCAAAATCACCTTCTTGGGTATCAATACGCATGCTACCATCAGGGTTTGGACGAGAATCTTTAAACTCCAATACGTAGTTAAGTACATAACTAAACTTGAACTCACCAAAACCAGTTTCTAAGCCGTAGCTAATATCAAAATCTAAACCAGATGTTTCAATATTACCGATGTTTTCAAATTGATCGAAGATGCGAACAACTTCACCTGGATCATTAGCAATATTCGAAGGTAAACGCTCAACAACACTCGCATCGTTACCAAAAGTACTAAATTTAAATTGCGTATCTTTAGTAATAACGTTTTCTATGTCGTAGCTATAATAATCTAAAGAGAAATCTAGATTATCAGATACTTCAAAAATAACACCTAAGTTGTAGCTTTTAGATTCTTCAGGTCCTAAGTCTTTGTTACCAGTTAGTATCGCGGTGTACTCTTGTGGTTCACACGCTTTATTAATGTTACCTACTGCCGCACAACGAACATCATCAACCAAATTTGGAGACTCATCTGTACTACCTAAACCAATCTGGTGTAAAGAAGGTGCACGGAAAGCCGTACCGTAAGAACCACGTAATGAGAGGGTGTCCATTGGCTTCCAAATGAAAGCAACTTTAGGATCTGTTGTTGTACCAAAATCACTGTAATCTTCATGACGAACGGCTAATTGTACTTCTAAAGTATCCAATACTGGGATAGCTAATTCAGCAAATACTGCAGTATTATCACGAGAACCATTTGCTTTAGTTGCTTCTGTACCAAAAACTTCACCACGTAAGAATTGATCATCCGGGTTATCATTGATGCTTTCTTCACGGTACTCAAAACCAACCGCTAAACCTAGTTCACCGTTAGCCATTTCCATTAATGGACCCGAGAATTTACCATCAAAAGATTTACTGGTTGATTTACCAACACGTGTTGTAGTGGTTTCAATAAAATCTAAAGCTTCTTGTGAATTGCTTGAAGGTTCAAATGGGTTCCATAAACCAGAATCAATCGCTTCTTGTGTACGACGTGAGTTAGGGAAACCGTCCACACCACGCTCTGTAGAAGAGCTCTTGATGTAGTTGTAGGCAACTTCCCAGTTCCAGTCGTTAATTTCACCTTGAAGACCCATAATTGAGCGATAGTAATCAGAAGTTACTCGCTTTTCACGGTTACCAATATCGACCATACGACGACGCATAGTTAGATCTTGTTGGTAAAATTCATGATCAGGCATAGTAGCAAAAGGATGGTTAATGTTGTCACCCGCCATAAACAATTCGTTAAAACTTGGGCTACCTGCACCACGAATAGTATATTTAGAGTGTTGACCATTCAATTCAACAAAAGCACGTAATGAATCATTGATTTCATACTTACCCATGTAAATGAAGCTGGCACGTTCAGTTGCCGGAGTTGCCGTCATTACAGGCGCATAATCATAACGACATAAGCTCCCTACAATCATATCAGCAGGACAGTGGTCTTGGCCAAATGTATCAGCCATTCTATTGGTAGAGTCGGATGCTAACGCGATTGTTCCAGGGAAACCTGATGAACTTCTAAAATCAGTAGCAAATCGGTCATTAGGAAGACGACCTGCTTGGTTCGCTGATTTAGAGTAGTCGCGATCACCATATAAAATTTCTTCACGATCGAAGTAATCGATGGTAAAAGTATGACTGGTATTATCGGTTGAGTTACCCCAAACCAAGCTTAAGCTGTTTTCTTCACCGCCGCCGTCAGCTGTATCTCCAGCTTTAGCCGAAATAGTTACACCTTCAACATCATCTTTTAGAATAATGTTGATTACGCCAGCGACAGCATCAGAACCATAAGTTGCAGAAGCACCATCTTTAAGAATATCGACGCGTTTTATTGCAGCTAAAGGAATATTGTTTATATCAACAAACGCTGTATCAATGTTATTAGCAAACGGCGATACTGAAACACGACGGCCGTTAACGAGGATCAAAGTTGAGTCCGCGCCTAAGCCACGTAATGATACTGAAGAGCCACCATTACTGGTATTATCGCTGCTGTTACCTTGAGTTGAGAAGGTACCTTGACCAGCCATAGGTAGTTTAGTAAATAATCCTATTAAGTCGGTTACGCCAGTATTTTCAATATCTTCTGCACTAATAGACGTTACTGGAGAAGGCCCTTCCATATCATTTCTTTTGATATGAGAACCGGTGATTTCAATGCGCTCTACAGATTCTTCAGCCGCATAAGCACTTACGCTTTGAGTACTAAGCAGTGCAGCTGTAATGCTAAGTGCAAGCGCATGCTTTTTATTTGCAAAAAAGTTCATTTCCATTTCCTTGTGATTTATGTTTTTCATTGTATTTAAATTGCCTTAACGTTTTGTAATTAAAGGTAATTTATGACGGCAATGTTTTATCAAAAACATGTTTGTGAAGATACAGAAAAAGCGTGTCATTCGGTGGACAAATGTAACTATTATTGTCAATTTAACGAAGAGAACATCTGCCGTTACCGGCGTGTACGAACAGCTTAGTAGTTGTAGGCCGCAGCAGTGCCTACTCAAAACGATATCAAGTGAAAAAGTTAACTTTTTTAGACAGTTACAAATGGAAACAAATTAGCGAACTAATTTTACTATTTTTATCCCTAGGCGTTTAGCGATACGATTTAAATTCGCTCTATCTGTTGAAAGTTGTCTTGCCGCTGCAGCCCAATTGCCTTGTTCTTGTTTTAATGTTTTGGTGATAAGTTGACGCTGGAACTGCTCAGTTGCCTCTTTTAAATTGTTACTATCAGTTATATTAGTGTTGTTTGGCAGTGTTGAAGACGGTTCAATCATTGCTGCGCCCTCTTCACTTTGAACATTAATTAAAGCACCACAATCCATGGTATCGATAGCAATAATCGTTAAGCCTCGTTGCCGTGCTTTCGCTTTTAGTGCTGCTCTACTTAATACATGCTCTAACTCTCTGACATTGCCCGGCCAGCTGTATTGTTCTAGATGCCTGATAGCATTTGATGTCAGCCTTAATTGGCCAATGCCTAGTTTTCGCCTGATCAATTCAACAAAATAACCACTGAGTAGAGCTACATCGTCGTCACGTTGATGTAATGGCGGAACCGAGATCGGGTAAACACTTAAACGATGATATAAATCAGCGCGGAATCGTCCCTCATTTACTTCTTCTTTTAATTCTCGGTTGGTTGCAGCGACAATACGTACATTTACTTGTTCGACGTTATCTTGCCCTACTGGTTGAATTTCATTACTTTGAATAGCGCGGAGAATTTTACTTTGTGCATTAAGTGGTAATTCGCCAATTTCATCTAAAAATAGCGTGCCGCCATTAGCTAAAGCGAACTTACCTGCACGGTTTTTATCAGCACCAGTAAACGCTCCTTTAACATGACCAAACAACTCACTTTCAACTAAATTTTCAGGCAAGGCAGCACAATTTACATATACCATAGGGCCATGTTTTCGTAATGATTTTTGATGTAAAGTTCGGGCAACTAACTCTTTACCCACTCCAGTTTCACCTGACACTAAGATAGTGAAATCAGAGGAAGCAACAATTTCTAATTCTTGTTTTAGATGTTGCATAGCATAACTTTCACCAATGAGTTCACCACCATCACGTTTCCATGCTTGTTCTGTTAATTCCGCTACAACCTGCTGTGAATGATCGGCTTTGCTTTCCAGCTGTTCGATTAAAAACGCGGTATTAAGGGTGGCCGAAGCAATGGCTGAAATCACCGCTAAGGTTTGCTCAGCAATATCGTCAAATACATGTGGTGTTAAACTGTCTACCGTTAATAATCCTAACAGTTTGTCATCATAATAAAGTGGCAGCCCCATACAGGCATGCACGGGTAAATCTCCACCACGGTCAACTAATAAACCATCATAGGGATCAGGCAAGGGTGAATCTGCAGCAAAACGCACCGGTTGGCTTGACTGACATAACTCGGCAAAGCGTGGATGCTCATCAACATGAAAACGTCGGCCTAAGGTATCTCGACTTAACCCTTGTAAAGCAATGGGTTTAAGTACATCACTTTGATAAGACAACAAAGCTACAGCATCACATGGGATGGTTTTTCTAACCGTATCTAATAATCGCTGATAGCGGTCTTTGGTATTTAAACTACTGGCAAGATCTAATGCTAATTCGATAATCGCAGTTGATGATATCTGGCTCATTGATTGTTCCTATGTATACACGCAACAACAAAATAACACGATTGAGTCATAATGACTACACCCTTGCGCAGTCATTATGACTACGCAGATACCAACAGCAACACTAACCACCTGATAAATAACAACAAAAATACTTGGCATTCCAGTTGCAATTACTTTGAGTAATAACAACGGAGTTAATTATGTATTCACAATTTAGCATTGCCAATCAACTACCTGAAATAGATAACGCCTTAAGCTTTCAAAAATGCCTAATTACAGGCAACTACTTGATGTTGATTTCTTTTGTCGTAGTTTTATCATGCATCACCATCACTTTTGGCTTTGATGAGTTATTCACTATAGCAACCCAAATCTCCGCTCACATTGCCACGATTGTTTTTGCGGGGTTATTGAAAATTGGCTACGTATTGCGCTGTGTTGCTTTACATGGTTTTGGTAAAAGGACTTTTTAAAATGCTCACTATTGAAGATCCCGAATTAGCACAGCTAGCAAACGAACCAATGCCAGACCGCCATTGGCCACATAAGCTGAGCCAACATCCGGTA
>Ga0209395_1004862_pt1 | contig 15450 bp, 8 predicted proteins | sample GOMGulsemesocosm_3_FD_184635 | JGI IMG/M metagenome (GOLD analysis project Ga0209395, IMG submission 184635) | Methane-oxidizing microbial communities from mesocosms in the Gulf of Mexico - GOM9D Gulf of Mexico (SPAdes) (version 2) | ecosystem: Environmental > Aquatic > Marine > Cold seeps... | reverse complement strand
AGCGGGTTCTATGAAGACGGGGTACGCCAAAAAGAACGACTGATTAATACCGATCTTGTTGACTCGCTAGAAGCTAAGATACGCGCTAAGTTGGCCAATGAAGCTAATCAACTCGACGTCAAGCAACTCTAGCATACGCTAAATTGTGAGTGTCCGTCAGATAGCAGTGGCATATGGCGGTCAAATTAAGCATAATGCTTGAAATTTTTATTGCGTATATTTTACGTAAATGAAGTAGATAACTAAGAATTATAGGTAATATAGTGGCAAAATTTATCCAAGCCATACGCGGCATGAACGATTGTCTGCCGAGTCAGACTCCTTTGTGGCAGATGGCGGAGCAAGCAGTACGTGAAACAGTAGCGGCATATGGCTACAGTGAAATTCGCACTCCGATCGTCGAAAGCACTGATTTATTTAAGCGTTCAATCGGGGAAGTAACCGATATCGTTGAAAAAGAAATGTACACTTTTGAAGATCGTAACGGAGATAGTCTCTCGCTGCGCCCTGAAGGCACAGCCTGTACCGTACGCGCCGGTAATCAACATGGTTTACTATACAACCAAGAGCAACGTTTATGGTACATGGGACCAATGTTTCGCCATGAGCGCCCACAAAAAGGCCGTTACCGTCAATTCAATCAGTTTGGTGTTGAAGTGTATGGTATTAGCGACGCACATGCCGATGCCGAAGTGTTGTTGATGTCGGCCCATCTATGGCGCAAGCTTGGCATGTCTGACCATGTTCGATTAGAGATAAACACCCTTGGTGACAATCAAGAACGCGCGGCCTATCGTGATGCGCTAATTACGTTTTTAGAGCAGCATAAAGATGTGCTCGACGAAGAATCTTTACGCCGGATGTACACTAATCCTCTACGCGTGCTAGATACAAAAAACCCTCAAGTACAAGCGATTTTAGGTGACGCGCCTAAGCTATCAGAGCATTTAGGTGAAGAGTCGACAGCACATTTTGAAAAATTATGTGAACTGTTACGCTTGGCAGGCATCCAATACCAAGTCAACGAACGTTTGGTTCGAGGTTTGGACTACTATAATCGCACCGTTTTCGAATGGGTGACCGATAGCTTAGGTGCTCAAGGTACCGTGTTGGCCGGTGGTCGTTATGATGGTTTGGTTGAGCAGCTAGGTGGCAAAGCAACCCCCGCAGTAGGTTTTGCGATGGGTATCGAGCGCTTGGTCTTAATGTTAGAAGCATTAGAACTACTTAGTGATGTGCCTAGTATGGTTGATGTTTATGTTTGTGCCATGGGTGAAAACGCCCAGAACCATGCGATGCTGATTAGCGAACAATTACGTCAGCAGCATGCTGGTTTAAGAGTTATGAAGCATAATGCGGGCGGTAACTTTAAGAAACAAATGAAGAAAGCGGATCAAAGTAGTGCCAAGATTGTTTTGATCTTCGGTGACGATGAAATTGAAAATACGCAAGTTACTGTTAAATATTTGCGTGAAGATAAGCCACAAGTGACTGTGTCAATGAGTGAGCTATCAACAATATTACAAGAATTATAAGGAATATTTTGTGGAAATTTACAGTACTGAAGAACAACAAGAAGAAGCAATCAAACGTTTTTTAAAAGACAACGGCATGTCATTAGTGCTTGGTGCTGTCGTCGGCCTAAGCGGTATTTGGGGTTGGAATTATTATCAAAAAACGCAATTAGAGACTATTGCACAGAACTCGATTGAGTTTTCAAAAGTCGCTAAAGCGAAAGATGTTGTTACGGTTGGCGAGAAGTTTGCTACTGCTCACGGTGATACTCAGTATGGTCAACTGGCTCAACTGCTAGTGGTTAAATCTTTAGTTGAAGCAAAAGATTACGATAAGGCCATTGTTATCCTCAAGGACGTTATGGCAAGTGATGTTGATAGCTCTGTCAAGAGTGTTGCGGCTATCCGTTTAGCGCGTATCGAGTTGGCAACAGGTAAGACTGACGAAGCATTAGCGACATTAGATGCTTTAGCTGATAAAGCCTTTGCGTCAATCAAAAATGAGCTATCAGGCGATGCCTATCTAGTTAAAGGTCAAGTTGAGCAAGCTCGCGCCGCTTATCAGGCGGCATTAGATGCGGCGGGTGAGCAAGTGAGTAATGACTTGCGCATGAAATTTAACGACTTAACTCCAGCTGCTTAAGGTTTTCAAATGAACAAATGGTCAAAAGTATTCGCTGGGGCCGCGCTTTTATCTGGCGTCTTAGCGGGCTGTTCATCAAATGATGATGAGCTAAAAATAGCACCACTGCCTTTAATTCAAGCCACTGTCCAAGTGAGTAATGACTGGGAACACAGTGTCGGTGATGGTAGCCAAGACTTTTTCTCTAAGCTGATGCCTGCTGTTGCTTACGGCAAAGTGTTTGCGAGCGACAGAGATGGTACTGTTGTGGCATTTGACCAAGAAAGTGGTGAAGAGCTGTGGCATGTTTCTCTGGCACAAGAGAGCGGTTTCTTTAGCCGTTCGCCGAGTGCCCAACTTTCTGGTGGCATTGCGACGGGTTATGACAAGGTAGTGATCGGCGCCGAAAGTGGTGTGTTATTTGTACTTAATCAAGCCGATGGCAGCATCGTGTGGCAAAAACAAATTGACGGTGAAATTTTATCAAAACCCTTGCTCGCGATGAATAAAGTCATTGCTGTCATGGGGAACGGTAAAGTGATGGCATTTGATTTGGAAAGCGGTGAGCAGAGTTGGGTTTATCAACAAGATGTTCCACCACTTACCTTACGTGGTACCTCTGGTATCATCGAGAATCAAGGGGCTGCGTTCTTTGGACTACCTAATGGTAAGATTGCAGGTGTGTTACTCGATGACGGCCGCGCAATCTGGGAAGCAATCGTCACGCCTGCTGCCGGCGGTAATGAGCTAAGTAGTATTATTGACGTTGATTCCACGCCTATTATCCTCGGCGGCACGATGTACGCGGTAGGTTATAATGGTAACTTAGCAGCGATCGAAGTACGTTCGGGCAAGGTATTATGGAAACGTGACTACAGTGCATTTCAAGCACTAACTATCGATGGTTTTAATCTATTTTTAACCACCGAAAATGGACATGTGTTTGCAATCGATCGTCGCTCTGGCCTAGAAGTATGGAGCCAGATGGGACTCGAAAATCGTGGTCTAACAGCACCTGCTGTAATTGAGCAATATGTTGCCGTGGTCGATTTTGAAGGTTATCTTCATTTGTTATCCCAGGAAACGGGAGAATTTGTTGGTCAGCAAGAAATTGATGACGATGGTCACATCGCGACACCATTAAGTGTTGATGGTCGTCTATATCTGCAATCTAAAGATGGCTTATTGTCGGCACTTTCTATAAAATAGCGCTAATTAAAGAAACTCAAACGAAAAGCGGTCCGGATAGACATCTATCGGGCCGCTTTTGTTTTTATGGAGAAGATAAATGCTTCCTGTTGTAGCCTTAGTGGGCCGCCCAAATGTGGGTAAATCCACATTATTTAACCGTTTAACCCGAACCCGTGATGCACTTGTTGCTGATTTCCCAGGACTTACCCGAGACCGTAAATATGGGCAGGCTAAACTAGGCGGTTATGAATTTTTGCTGATCGATACTGGTGGTATCCAAGGTGACGAGGCTGGCATTGATGCGCTAATGGCTGAGCAATCGCTGCAAGCAATCGAAGAAGCTGATGTGGTGTTATTTTTAGTCGATGCGCGTGACGGCGTTATGATCGCCGATGAAGCCATTGCTCACCATTTGCGTCAGAGCGATAAAACAGTTTACCTAGTCGCTAATAAAACCGATGGTGTTGATATTGATTCGGTGATCCCAGACTTCTATTCCCTGGCATTAGGTGATATTCACCCGATTGCAGCATCTCATGGCCGTGGCGTTCAGGTACTCATTGAAACGAGTTTGGCGCCGTATGCGGTCGAAATGGGACTGGTAAATCTCGATGCAGAAGCCGACGAATGGGCAGAAGAAGAGGAAGAAGAGCTAACTGAAGAAACGGCAGAAGAGCAAGCTAAGGCATTGCAGGCGTTGCCGATTAAGCTAGCGATTATCGGTCGCCCAAATGTTGGTAAATCAACGTTAACTAACCGCATCTTGGGTGAAGAGCGCGTCGTGGTGTACGATATGCCGGGTACAACTCGCGACAGTATCTATATCCCGATGGAACGTGATGGTCGAGAATACGTATTGATTGACACTGCCGGCGTTCGTCGTCGTAAGAACATCAATCAGGCGGTAGAGAAGTTCTCTATCATCAAAACGCTTAAAGCGATTGAAGATGCCAACGTCGTATTATTGTTAATCGATGGTCGTGATAACATCTCTGACCAAGATTTGAGCTTATTGGGCTTCTCACTAAATGCGGGTCGTTCGATAGTGATTGCGGTCAATAAATGGGATGGACTCGATACCGATACTAAAGACCGTATCAAGTCAGAACTCGATCGCCGTCTAGGTTTCGTTGATTTCGCGCGTATTCACTTTATCTCTGCGCTGCACGGCAGTGGTGTTGGTAACTTATTTGATTCGGTTACCGAAGCCTATAATTCTGCCACTAAGCGTACATCTACCTCGATGCTCACTAAGATCATGCAGATGGCGGTTGATGATCATAATCCACCAATGTTCGCTGGGCGCCGAGTTAAGTTACGCTACGCTCACGCGGGTGGTTATAATCCTCCGGTTATCGTCATTCACGGTAATCAGGTTAAGAAGCTAGACCTGTCGTATAAACGCTACTTGATGAACTACTTCCGCCGTACGCTTGAAATTATGGGCACCCCAATCAAGATTGAGTTTAGAAACAGCGACAATCCGTTTGAAGGCAAGAAAAACAAACTGTCGCCAACTCAGTTGCGTAAACGTGAACGCTTAATGCGCCATCATAAAAAGAAATAGCATCCTTCTCAGTGATTAACCGCACGCGGTATATTCCCGTGACCATTAGAAGTGCTCAAATCATGCATTATCATTGGTCATGGGTATAATAGGCTCAAGTACTTGGTAATTGTGTGGTGCGATTACTCGGGTCACTGTCTAACGCTTGTTGGTTGATTATGGCCGCTTCCTGATAGCGCTTCATCTTAGTCAATAGCTTACTCAGGTTATTCATGGCGCTCGTTATCCTCGGATTACCTGCGCCGTATAGTTTCTTTCTGAGTGCCAAGGATTCACGGAATAGTGGTTCGGCTTGTTCGAAATCGTTCATGTCCATATATAAATACGCAAGATTGTTAAGCGTCACACTGTAGGCAATAGATTCCTTGCCACTGTATTTATTATCAAGCACTAGCAATCGTTGATAATAGCCGCGCGCTTGTTTGAACTTACCTTGATCGTGTAACACATTTGCAACGGTATTGAGTCCATTAAGCAAATCGGGATGATCCTCTTTTAATACCGTCTGTGCTAGCGAGACTACTTCAAGAGCCAGAGGTAGTGTTTGTTCGTTTGTCCCTCGATACTTAGCCAAATTCACGTAAGACGTTAAGCTGCGGATATAGGATTGGTGAAGCTTACCAAGTAAACGTTCTTTCGCGTCTAATACTAGCTTGAATAACTGCTCAGCCTGTTCATATTGTCCTGCTTGTGCGTAAGTATTGGCGAGGTTATGTTGTAGGCGAAAATACTGTACATGTTCAGTGGCACTATGTTGCTGGCGCAATGCTAGGGCATTTAAATAGTATTGGATGGCATCGTTAAACTTTCCTTGTTCGTGGCGTAAAAGGCCAAAATGGTTATAGATCGAGGCAAATATGGGGTCACTCGGTGCTAGTTTATTGTTTAGTGCTTGTGCTAACACTTTGTCGGCTTGTGTTAATTGCGATAACTGAATGTACACGAAACCTAAGCGGCTTAACGTTTCAATGCGTAATAAACTGTCACTGTCACTGTCACTGTCAAATTCAACATCAGCGATGGCTATCGCCTCTATGTACACACTTTTAGCATCTTCATACCAGCCCATGTTTTCGTAAATCGTGCCAATCGTTGTGAGCAATTGATAGTGCAGGGCGGGCTGATCATGTAAATTGTCGCTTATCGAATGTCGTCCACGCGTTAAGATTTCCCTGGCGGTAATGTCAGCACCCTTGTTGTGATTAGGATCCGCAACTTTAAATATATCCGTTAAAAACGCTGTCACTTGGTGCGCTTTTTGACTTTCGTGCTGCGCCTTTATTTGCGCAGCTTGAGCGACGTTGCGTAATTGGTGCTCTCTAATACCTAATGCAATAATGAGCACAACGGAAAAACACGTGAGCAGTGATGCCATCGTATTACGTTGCAAGAAGCGGGTTAAAGTATACTTACGCTCGCTCAATCGTAAGCTTATCGGTGTCGTATTGAGTAGAGACTCAATATCACAAGCGAATAAATCAACTGAACTATAACGTTCATTTGGGCAAGGGTGGAGTGCTTTAGTGATTATCATTTTGAGGTCTTGTTGTATCAATGCATCAAGGCTTTGGGAGGTAATGCGCTTGTCAACAATGTGTGCTCGCTCATCAACCAACAATTTAAATAACAATAAGCCAAGTGCGTAAATGTCGGTGGCTGTGCTTAAAGACTCTCCAGCTTGTTGCTCAGGGCTGGCGTAATCCCATGTGATGGCATTGACGGTATCAGTACTGCTTAGCAATGCACTATCGTCTTCATTGGCGTCAATCAAAGTGGCAATGCCAAAATCAAGTAGGTAGGGCTGCGCGTTGTCGTTTACTAGAATATTACTCGGTTTAATATCACAATGGATGACTCTATTTTGATGAGCCGATGATACCGCCGAGCATACGGTTAAAAACAAGGTTAACTTTTGGTTCTGGTTAAATGTATTCTGCCGGCAATAGTCATCAATAGCTAGGCCTTGAATATACTCCATGACAAGGTATAGCTTATCGCCATCAAAACGTCCGCCGTCAATAACGCGGGCAATGTTAGGGTGGGTTAAACGAGCTAACATTTGCCGTTCAGCTTTAAACTGGGCGTTGATACTCTCGTTATAGTAGCTTGGCTTAATGATTTTAACCGCCACTTGCTGCTCAAATTCACCGTCTGAGCGTATTGCACGATATACCTCTCCCATGCCGCCTACACCAATACGTTGTGTGAGCTCAAATGACCCAACGCGCTTACCAATAAGTGAGTCAGTGCAAAACACACGCTCTACTGAATGGGCAATGAGATGAGTTATAGCTTGGCTATTGTTGTCATCTTGCGCGAGCATGTTAAGGAGTGTGGTAAGTAACTCTTGCTGCCCCTTACAGCGTTGTTCTACGAATTGCTGGCGTTGTGATTTTGGCAGAGACACCGCATCATCAAAAATTTCTTGAAGTGTTTTCCACTGCGTTGGTGTCATACAGGCTGTTCCATTTTCATAGTAAGCCACGCTTTTAAAAAACGTAACTCGCGAAAAACAGTAGAGGGTGACAGTGATAAATTCTCGGCTATTTTATCTTGGTTAAGGCCGCCAAAATAGTGAAGGTCAGCAATCGCCGATTGTCGCACTCCTAGTGATGCCAATTGCGTGAGTAATCGCTCTAGTTGTATCGCGTTAAGCTGATTATTTTCTAACCCTTCACCGCAACGGGTTAAGCTCACACGTTGATAGTCACCACCACTTTTTTTGCTGTTAACTCCGCGTGCATAATCAACCAATATCCGGCGCATAATTTGGCAACAAAGATTAAAAAAATGATGGCGATCGGCAATATGTGCATGACTGCTAAGTAAACGTTCAAACGTTTCGTTCACCAGAGCAGTAGGTTGGAGTGTGTGGTTAGAACGCTCTGATTTGAACTGTGCACTGGCTAAAGAATAGAGTTGATCGTAAACAAGCGGCATCAGTTCATGCCAAACCACCGATTGATCGTCATTGTGCTGTCCGAGCAAATGAGTAATTGATTTTTTCACCGTCATAAAACCTCAATATTGAACGTTATCTAATAGATTGATTGAGCTTGGAATACCTACATTGTTTAGGTATTTGTTGTCAATTGTGAAATTAATTGAAATTAATTTGACCAAAAATGCACAGACTTTACGCATCTACTATTAAGGCTCCTTAACATAGCAACGTAATTCACATTATAGCACTCAAAGTGTTAGTTGGTTGAATATGCTGTTACCTCGCACAAGCGAATAGGACTTTGGGAGTAAACAATCAACAACAAAGGATGTCAGAATATGTCTAAATTTTCGGTAAAATACATAGCGCTGCTTACTAGCATCGCGACGTGTAGCTTGACTAGCAGCGATAGGGTTTATGCCTTAAGTGGCGATCATAACGATTCCCCGCGGTTATGCCAAGGGTTAGTGGGTACGCAACAAATGGTCGGCATGGTGGGGGCATTTTCGCTCCCTTGGCCTTGGAGTGTGGCATCCGATGTCGCCAGTTATGGAGCCGGGATTGGTTTAACACAATGTAGGGCTGAATTTAATGCCCCTGCGAATAAGAATATATTGCCCGATGCATCCACTGGTGATAGTTCCTGCGTTGCAACTATCACTCAGGAAAACCGGATGATGTATAACAATACATTTGGTGTACCCAATTACAGTTCCAGTGGAAAGTACAGTCAGCTAGGTAAGCCCAGTATCTATTATTTTAATACAAGTGCTGATGTCAATTTACGCAGTTTTAATAATGAAAATGGCACCACTATGCTTACGGATATTTCACCAGGCAACAGCGGTTATAATCGGTCGGAAACGTTTAAGCTAAGTGTCGGTAAAAATCACTTAGAATATCGTGCTGAGTCTGCTATCTCTCCGTATTCATTGACCCCCTTTTTCATCGCGGGGCTGGCATCTAGCTCACCGGCCAAGAAATCCGCTGTCAAACATAGTCGCTTTTCCCGTACCGTATTGAAAAAGAAATTTGCGAATTTTGTAAAGGCAAAAGCAATCATTGGATCGCCGTCAGCGATAATATCTGAGACCGCCGACAAGGGTTATTTTGACAGTTACCGCTTGTCGCAATACGGGGACATACTTTCTGATACCTATGCCAAACGAATACAAGACGTTTGGGTGCGTGATGATATTGCTCCCGCATTAATGACCCGTACTGATCCAGAAAATTTTGCACTAAAAGTATCAGAAGTCGTTAGTTATGATCCCGCTAGAGCAGTGTTCACGTTAGAAGCTATTCATCCTGGTGGCATTAAATCAGGTGCGGGCTTTAGCCTACTCAGGGAGCTATTAGAATATAGTGATGAGTGTGATCGCGCTGTTAGTGTAGGAGCTGGGCATGACAATGATAATGATTTTTGGCACATTGATGATACGTTTAATGTCAAATGGACAGCGTCCGACCCTATCAGTTCAAGCGACGGCCACCGCAATAAAACTAGCATTAACTATCGCGTTGAGATTAAAGACACCAAACCGCCAATTATTTTGGCGCCTGCGGGCAAAGTCATCATAGCCAGTGGTAGCACAGGCCCTATTTTTGTGGGCGAGCCGAGTGTGTTTGATCTAGCCGATTTAAATGTGACTGTATCAGGCAGCGGACTCGATTCGAGTGGGCGTCGGTCGTTTAGTCAAGGATTAACCACCATTGTGTGGACTGCAGTCGACTCATCGGGCAATTCCTCCAGCGCGCAGCAGCATATAGTGGTCAAACCCGCGGGAGCAAATACCGCGCCAGAGGCTTTCTCGCAAAGCCTCACCAGCAAAACGTATCAACAAACAGAGATAATCTTAAGGGGACAAGATAGCGATACCCATAATGGTGTACATGAGCCAATTCAGTTCGACTTAGTACAACAGCCGAGCAACGGTTTTTTTGTGGCGCCCCTTGCTCCCTATTTTATTGAAGACTTACGACTAGAAGCGACATCGGCAAGATTTATTGGCAATCAAGCCCAAAATGATCCCGAAGAATACTGCATCACTGGTGCAGGTTCAAGCGGTACAAATGTATGGCATATGCAGTATCCATTTGATAACAATATAGGAAGAGACATGTGGATGTCGGCCGATGATGAAGGGAACAGCTATATTTTAGACTTTGGTGCGGTATCTTGTAGTTACGACGGCGACGGCCTGCACACGAATCTGCGCCTAGCTAAAATAAACAATCAAGGGGATTTCGTTAGCGGTATTGAACTTTCTAGCGATTTAAACGACGGTACACCGCGCGCCTTTTTTTGGGATAACGTCAATAACAATATCTATATGACCTATGAAAATGGCCCTAATGAGCCTTACATTTTGACACTTAATGGCCGTCTTGAAATAATCGCGCGCTATAAGATGAGTAATTTTGGGATCACCCAAGAGATCACATCAATAGCCGCTTATGGCTCAACAATCTATGTACACCAAGGGAGGAATCAAAGCACACACGTACATGCCTTTGAGCGAGACGCGAGCGACGGTAACTTAACACCAGTGAATACCTTTGCATTAAAAGACACCGCTATTTCATCAATGGATGTCGATAATTCGGGGAACTTATATACTGTCAATGCAAACCACCGTCTGTATAAATATGATAGTAATAGCACAAACTTTATTGGCTGGATGGGTAAGTGTAAGCAAAGTATTGGCACCGGAAACAGCTTCAATTGTAACGATGATACTCAACCAGATGAAGACAAACGCCATAGTAAAGGGTTTTCATGTACCGATGAAACGTGTAGTACGCCTAGTGTGTTCGCTGGGAAATATCCCGGCCAATTTACCAACGATGAGACGAAAAAGATTGATATATCCTTCTCTCCAGCTGATTTGCTATATGTTGCTGAAACGAAAACTAATCGAGTACAACGCTTTACCACCGATGGCTTTCCCGCCGGCGAAGCCAAAACAACGGGCGCCGGTTATGGCTTTATTCTCGGTGATTTTAATGCGATCACCTATATTGAAGTTAACCAAACACGTTTCTTCTTGCTGGATCAAGACAGCAACTTACTGCACATTTTTAAAACAACACTAATGACGCCTGTTGATAGCGATAACAACGGTATTATCGATGGCGCGCATCTTGTTTATCAGTCAAATAATAACTTTCCTCACGCTGGTTCGGCACAAGAAATAGACACGTTCACGTTTAAAGTAAATGATGGCTTAGCCGATAGCGTTGAAGGCTTAGTCGATATTGAAGTGAGCCGTAACTATCGGCGCCCGGATCTGACAACCACTGCTTTATCATTAGTAGTGAATGAAGATGCCCACGTTGATAGTGAATTTAATGCTCGAGACTCTGATCTACAAGATATTGATCGCCTAAGTGGCTTATTAATTAGGGCACCAAGTCATGGCAGCGTGAGTTTTGATGGGCTGTCACTCACATATACGCCAGAGAGTGATTATTATGGTGAAGACAGTTTTAGTTTTAGCGGTTTCGATGGTTCAACACCACCGGCACAATTTACTGGACTGGATGTTTCAAACGGTGTTGCGCAAGTGAACGTGACGGTTAATCCTGTCGCTGATATGCCGAGACTAAGTGGAGCTGAGCGCAATGTAGATGCCTTAGTTGGTTTTAACACCATGGTCGCACTTAGTTACCTAAATCCTGATGGCATGGCGGGAATAGAAGATGTCACTGCGCGAATAGAATGGGGCGATGGAGAAGTAACACACAGCGGAGAAGTCTTTTACAATGGGACATTGCTAACAGCGCTTATTGCTGCAGGCGTTACTTTTGATGTCAGTAGTAGCCCGGTGGTAGCAACATATCCAAGCCCTTATCTTGCGCAACCTGATTTGGCGGGGACAAGTGTCGAAATTACTGATGTCACCCAAACAGGCCCTATATTGACACTGGATGGAAATGGCGGTGGCACATTGATAGCCGATCATTTGTATACAACAACGGGGAGCAAATCGATTCGTTTGTGCGTTGAACATATCACTAGCAGTACGACAGAAGAATTTTGTCAAATGGACGTGGTAACGGTGGATGTTGTTGAAATGCCAGTTATCGCGATTGAAATTTCACCGAATGATGAGGGCGTGCTAAAGACAGAGTCTAATCAATTTGTAGTGCAAGTAAGCAATACACCATTTGAGTTGTCTGTTGATGATCCGCGCTTTAATGAACTTCCCACTACTGGCAGTGCCGCTTCGAACATTGTGATTGAAGCCGGAGGTAGCGATTCATTGACAATTTCACAAGTTGTTAGCAATGGCAACGTGTGTGAAGTTGTGGAGGACACCGTGACTTGTGGCGACGATTTATCTCTTGGCTATGGCGAGTCTTTTGATCTTACACTGACTGTCGCGATTGATGCAGACGTATTAGCGGGCAGCATCCAAACACTTGGTGTGAGTGCCGTGTCAGCGCAGAATGAGACGCTATATTATAATACCAATGGGTTTAACATCTTAGCCGATAGCGATAATGATGGCATTGGCGATCAAGACGAAATAGCCAATGGCACAGATCCAAATAAGCCTGATACCGATGGTGATGGCTCAAATGATTTACGGGATATGTTTCCCCTCGATCCGTTAGAGTCAATTGATAGCGATGGTGATGGCCTTGGAAATAATCAAGATCAAGATGATGATAACGATGGTATTTTAGATAGCGTAGATGCGTTCCCACTTGATAATACCGAATCACTTGATAGCGATGGTGATGGTATTGGGAATAATCAAGATGAGGATGATGATAACGACGGTATTTTAGATAGCGTAGATGCGTTCCCACTTGATAATACCGAGTCACTAGATAGCGATGGTGATGGCATTGGTAACAATAGCGATAGCGATGATGATAACGATGGTATTGTTGACAGTGATGATAGTGAGCCACTAAATGCGGAGGTTGGTGATAATCAAGCCCCTGTTATTGGTGACATTACGCCATTGGTCATCGAAGCAACCGGTACCCTGACTTCGGTTACGCTAATAGCGCCGACCGTAAGTGATAATAACACCAATGCACCGAGTATAAGCGCGGACTCAGCACAACCTTTAGCATTGGGTGAGCATGCGATCACCTGGGTTGCAATAGATTTTGCTGGTAATCAAAGTACGAAAACGCAAGTGGTTGAAATAGTTGATACAACTTCCCCTGTGTTTTCAAGTGTTTCCCCACTAACGTTTAGGGCAACTGCGGTGATTAGTGATATATCACCACACGTTAACGCCAGCGCTGTTGATCTGGTAGATGGGGTCATTGATGGCGTGATACAAGGAACGACCATGTTTTCCTCAGGACGCCATGAGGTGACACTCACCGCGCAGGACGCAGCGGGGAATACAGTAACTACAACAATGACGTTTGATCTGCTTCCCGAGATAAATGTCAATCCAATAGCGCTTGTTGAAGCTGGTGGACATTATCCTATATTAGTCCGTTTAAGTGGTGCTGCGCCGAGCTACCCAGTGAATGTTGAGTATGAGATACATCATAATAGTCATATAATATCGAGCAACACGCTAAGCATTAGCGTTGGAGTCCAAGGCCAGTTGATGGTTGATGTACCAAACAACATGATGAGTAATGATACATTAACACTCAATATTGTGAGTAGCGATTATGCGTTTGTCGACAATGACTCACGTAGTGAGTTGACGCTGATCGAGCACAATGTGCCGCCGCAACTTAAACTATCGATGATTCAAAATAACAAAGCCGTTAGTGTGATTGATAGTGAGCTGGGAATGGTGACTGTGCGTGCGATGGTTATCGATGTTAATCAAAACGATACACATGATTTTGACTGGGTGGTGCAAGATGGTTTACTCACTTACACCGAGCATGATAGCGAGAGTGAAAGCATCCAAATTGATCCGCTCTATGTGGATGAAGGTGCCTATTATATTGAAGTGAGTGCGAGTGAAAAAAATACCAGTGCACAGTTGTCAGTCAGTAAAACAGTACTGATGATACTAGAAAAACTTACGCCTTTATCCCAAGATCTCGACAGCGATAATGACGGGATCAGTGATTTAGATGAGGGTTATGGAGATAGCGACGCCGACGGTATATCAGATTATTTGGATAACGACAGTAACACCGTCAGACTGGTGAGTGGCGACAACTATCAGGCGATGCAGACGACGCCGGGGCTGGTGATGTCCGTCGGCTCGTTCGTCAAACAAGCGAAAGGCGCATCGACTCAAGGCGCAACCATGACCCTTGACGAACTAGCACAAGTGCTTGACGCCAGCGCTGCTGAGCATCGCGATCCACATTATGATGCATTGACACCACTTTACAACTTTAGCGTTGATTCGTTGTTACGATCTGGCGACTCTGTTGCTATTGTGATAGCCCTTGGAACCGGCGATTCTTTGCCTGATGGGGCGATTTATCGTCAGTATGATCGTATTCAAGGCTGGTATGACATTGTAGAAAATGAGGACAATCGTGTGAGATCAGCGCTAGCCGATAAACATGGCCTTTGTCCCATGGCCACCGATCCTCAATATCTACCGGGGTTAAAGAGCGGTGATACCTGCATTGAGTTACTCATTGAGGATGGTGGGCCTAACGATACAGATACAAAGGTTAATGGCGTGGTGGAAAGCATTGGAATGATTGTCGTGGGACAACAAAATCAGGCGCCAGTGCTTCATTTAGAATCCCAATACCAAGTTAATGAAGCCACAGCACTAGTCATTGATGCATCAAGCACTACCGACGCCGAAGGGGATGAGCTTACTTATCAATGGAATCAACTCTCTGGTACTCTTGTCGAGGTAAATGGACTAACGCAAGCGCAGCTAACATTTACTAGCCCTGCGGTTGGGGATAATGAGGAGTTAACCTTTGAACTGAGTGTTAGTGATGGTAGCGATACGAGTAAGATGATTGTGACAGTGATGGTATATCATATCAATAAAGCGCCCTTAGTTGTGATTAATGCACATGACGCTAATTACAGGGAAGGTGCGTACATCACGTTATCGGCACAAGGGAGTGATCCTGACAATGACGAACTACGTTACGCTTGGACGCAGCTGTCGGGACCGACTATCGACTTGGGTGACGCGAGTGGTCATCAGCTGACATTGACACTGCCCAAGGTGAATGAAACACAAGCGGTGACGATTGAGGTCACAGTGAGTGATGGTGCCTTAACGGCAACGGATACCACAACATTGAACATTGTTGCGAAAAAGAGGAGGAATGGTGGCGCCATGGCATGGGTATTACTGATGTTGCTTATTCTAGCTGCGGGGATGCGTTCAGGATATCACAGGGCCGATTTATAGCATTATACGTTGAGATAACGGTTCAATTTACTGTATTAAAAACAAAGTACTATTAAGGATTAAACATCAAAATGGCGATTTATCGTCCTTTTGATGTTTAAATTATACAGGGGCTGTATGATGAAAACACAGAGTTATCAGGCAAACTATGCCCGTGCTACCTGGAAATGCGGGATTTGTGCAAGTCGAGAAGCGTGCCAAATGCTAGGCTTGAAATGATTGGTGTGGTCATACCCCATCTTCATTTTATAACGACGCACGACGGCATGGATGCCGGC
>Ga0209395_1004859_pt1 | contig 15458 bp, 9 predicted proteins | sample GOMGulsemesocosm_3_FD_184635 | JGI IMG/M metagenome (GOLD analysis project Ga0209395, IMG submission 184635) | Methane-oxidizing microbial communities from mesocosms in the Gulf of Mexico - GOM9D Gulf of Mexico (SPAdes) (version 2) | ecosystem: Environmental > Aquatic > Marine > Cold seeps... | reverse complement strand
AGACATAGCGACTACATCTGCAGACAGGTCGCTTTTGACAGCTATCTTGCGCAGTTCGAGGTCCATCATCATGGCCGCTTTATCAAAAGCGGGATGGGCGGAATAAGGCAACACAATATTGGCTTTGCCGGTCAGGTTTTTTTCAGATCGGGCATAATCCCTAGCGGTTTTAACGGCCATGGTTATGGAGTCCGTGCCGCCGGAGGTGATCGACCCGCCAGAGTCTGCAGAGCCATGTAATAGAGACAAGGCCATGGCGATCACTTCGTCTTCCATTTGTTTTAGAGAGGGAAAAGCGGCAGGTCCCAACCCGTTTTCAGACATATACATGGTGTAGGCTTCTTTTTGTACCTGGGCGACATCCTCACCTGCATTAAAGACATAAACTGCCGTTTTGCCTTCTCGCCACTTCGCATCGTTTTGACCCCGAGATAACATTTGTGCTTTGAGATTTGGCCAGTCAGATCCTTCTGCTGGCATGACGATAGTTGTTGTTGGGTTGTTTTCTTCTGTCATTATTTATCAACCAAATTATGATGTGCAGGAATAATAACCCACAAAGGTGCGGCTACGCGAACATTCGGCATTGTTATTTGAGTGTGATAGTTAGATGCTCGGGCTGTTTACCTCTATGAAGGCATCGCTTCAACCTCGGCCATCGTGATGTAGAAGAGCTCTTGGCTGAACAAGCCCCTCAGAGTAAGCCCGCCAGCTCATCACCCAGGCCAAAAGTGACCCTGCAGTGCACACGCACTTTATCAGGAAGATTCTAGATCAGTTACCCTTGCAGGGGTTGGCGAGGGCAGTTCGAAGACGTACTCCAACTTACCCACGACCAATTTACCGGCAGTCATTTGGTCTTCCCATGGGTTTTCTTTCTGTAATATGCAAAAAAGCCCCACAAGTCAATGACCTACAGGGCTTATTCGTTAAATATGGCTGCGAATGTTGGGATCGAAGCAACGACCAATTGATTAATAGCCAATTGGTATTCCCTTCAGTTTTTCGATTTATAGTAGCTAGCGACGCACTTCATACCAATAAACGGCCACTACAGGCCTGCCACGCAGAGTATGTTAGAGTTTGAATGGGGCATTTGTTCTTCTTATACTCAATACGCTGAACTTAGTCCAGCGAATCCAGAATTTCAGCAAACTGATTATTTGTTGGGTATGACCCTGCCGTCCAACCAAGACGAACAATAACCACGTCTGCTGATGGCACTACCACTACCATTTGCTGCCGGTTTCCATTTGCCATAAATGTATCTTCTGGGAGGTCGGGCCAACGAAGATTTGCATCTCCTCGATTTAACCACCACTGAAAGCCGTATGCCTTTTCATTTTCTGTTTGGTTAGGCATCGTCGCGCGTTGCACCCAATCTTCCCTGAACACTCGTTGTCCGTTTATCATTCCATTATTCAGCATCAACTGACCGATTCTTGCCCAATCTCTTGCCGATGCATAAAGATAGGAACTACCAACGAAAACTCCACTGGCATCCGTTTCGAAAACAGCATTCTGAAAACCCAACACACCATGAATATTTTCCATATAGTCATCATATGCCTCCTGGGGGTTGGCAAATGAATCGACAAACACCCTCGAAAGAAGATTTGCGGTCCCGGAACTATAATTAAAGATACGACCTGGTTGAACAGCTAACTCCATATTCATAACATAGTCAGAAGAAGAAGGTGCCATGAAAAGCATCGCTGTGGCATCATCACCAGGATTATATTCCTCCGAAAATGCCAAGCCGTCACTCATCGTCAACATGTCTCTTATTTTTATTTCCGCGCGCTCATCATTTTCCCAGCGACTAAAGCCCGGTGGATTATCGATATCTAGCAATCCTCTGTATTCCAGATTCGCCAACATCGTGGATGTCACACTCTTTGCCATTGACCAGCCAAGCAGTGGCGTATCAGCATCTGCTCCCTGATCGTATGCCTCTGCAATCACCTGCCCCTGGCGCACAATTAAAAGTGCTCGTGTATTCAATCCTGAATTATTGTCCCTGCTGACTACCTCTTCTAAAAGGGCTTTTACTACCGGGTCTGGGTCCCCTACATTATTCCCCCGAGGCCATTGCTGAAGACTTGGTTCAGGTGTTTCTACCTGCAGCTTCATTCTTTGTTCAAACCCTTCATAGTCAACAGCACAGCCAAGTTGAGGTTTATAGCTGGCAGTCTTGCTGCTAAGACCAAACAATGATGTTGTAACGGATCGTAGCTCGTCATCATATTCAATGCTTAGCTGATCAAGGATTGAGGAGTATTGAACCAAATCATCGAAAGCCTGCTGCTGCGAAAATCCGGAAACATAGCGAGACGAACATAAAAGCTTTGAGCCTATTCCTGTTGCCACACCTGGAGCGCTGACGATGTAGCTCGGAGAGGTACCCGCCATGGATGCGAATATAATTAAGCAAGCGAATAACAGAAAAACTACAATAAGAGCTTTCTTAATCATCTTATTCTTCCACTAGCGAGAAATGGCAACAAGCCAATCACACCAGCTGTTGTTACAAAATAGGAGAGGAGTACAAGCAAAATATACACCCCCATCGACCTTTAAATGTACTATAGAAAGAAGGCTGCTGGCTATCACTATCTGCCTCCAGTTAGGCTATGTGGCGTGGCCGAAGGCGGAGATACAGGTTCAGCTGTATGTTAGGTATCGCTTGATAGCTCATTCAAATATTGCTCAATTTCTTCGACGAACATTGGTCTAATTCCCACTGCGCTACTCTTGAATCTGTGCCACTCTGAAGAGGCGTAGGGATAACGACGGAGGTTCTAACGACGCACTTCATCCAGATAAATGGCCACCACTAACCTGCCACGTAGAGTATGTTGGCGCTTGAATGGGGCGTTCGTTCTTCTTATGTCCAGTTCCAAAACTTTTATGTCCCAAGCCCCGGAAAGAACCTATTGGTCGTCTCCTGATAAACGCTATACTCAGGCCGTTTCTGCACGGAATAATGTTCCGACGGTACCGCGCCGGGATGATGTTCGAGAGTGCTGTTCATCTTCCCAATTGCAAATAAATACCCCTCAGAGCAATTCCACCACCCCATCACCAAGGCCCCCAAAAATCCCCCCGCAGGGCACACGTGACCACTTTCCAGAGCCCTCAATTAGTCACCCCGGAGGGGGTAGGCGAGGGCGGTCTCCTGGAGGCGGTTCGACTTACCTCGCGACGAAATTACAAGTTGTGTTAGAGCCGTGTTACGAGAGGGGGCAGGCGCAGAGATTTCTGGGTACGCATGCGGCTGTCTACAGTCTTTTTAATCTAGCTCGTCACCTGGTGGCAGCGCTACACTATCGAAATCTCAGGGAAAATACATTTACTGAATGGGAAAGGGCAGTTGCTTGATATTCAATGACAGATTCCTCTGATCTCAAAAAGGTAATTTGTCGATACCCTCGGTAGAGTTTAAGGGCGGGGGGTGTCTGTGCTTCTGCCAATTTGCGGAGTTCGTCGCCAAAGAGCGCCTCTGCAGCGAGGCCGACGCTCGCTGAAAGGCAGGCTGACACAGCACTGGAGGTAATTATCTTAACTAATGATTTAGACATGGTATAAGCTTTTGGTGCTGGCAGGGTTATGTCAAAGTCCGGAGTTGCAGGATTGGTGACTTTGACTATGCTTTATGGGCTGTCCATGCATATAGCTATGCTTCGTTAAGCACGAACCAACAACCTAAACTCAAGGGACGTAACAATGAAAAAAATAATTCTTTTCGTATTGTTTTCACTACCACTAGTTGCATCCGCTGGCCACATGGATGTGATTGAAATGCAGTTGAACGATGATTGCAGCATGCCCAAGCTCATGATGATTATGAAGGACTTCAACAAGTGGGGAAAAGGGCACGGTTACCAGGCGGAGATTGCGGTGCCCACTCAGAGCAATAACCTTACTTCTGTTTTTTGGATCGGCAGATCCAAGAGTACCGCAGCATTTGGCGGAGCTTTTGACAGCTGGATGGGGGAACTATCGAACAGTGGTTCTGCTCCGGCAAAACTGAGCGCTAGACTTGAAGGCTGTACAACAAGTGTCTCCCGTAGAGGGTATACGCTCAACTAGAGTGCAGACATAGGCCTGTGTCCCGTGTTGACCTACTTGATCCGGCTGTAGGTCATCACCCACTGGCACTGTCAAGTTGTCCAATGTAGATGAATACAGTGGTGAATTGACCTCCTACGCTAAATTTTGGATTCAACTCGCCCTATCCTGCTCAGCAAACGAGTGTTGACGAAACGTTCGGTAATTGTTGGCTTTCATCACATGACGAGTGAGCCTAAACAGATTGTTTACGATGCCATGACAGCAGAGAAAACGTTGAGCATGACCTTGTGATTTACATTTCCTCATCTGCCTCTGCTGTTGCCGGTTGGGGTGATGGGATAACTCGCATCTGTTGTTTTCGTATTGCTCGGTGGTGTATTCTACACAAGGTACCAGCTCTTTTTTTACTGCTGAATAACCGCGCAATTTATCGCTGGCTATTTTGATTGGCGCACCTTGCTGGCCTTTTAGTCACTTTCGGAAAAATCCGCACGCTGCTTTCTTGTCTTTACGTTTCTGCACCAGAATGTCAATTTCATCACCGTCTTGATCGTCCGAGTCGCGCAGACCGGGTCGCGCAGACCGGGTCGTGTAGACGGCCCGTCAAAGGTCATGCAGAACACCGTTGATTATGATAAATACGCCGTCAAGATAGCCGATATCACCTAATTGCCCTCGGTTCCTCCTAATTTGACTACAATACCTTTCCCGTATTTATCACCGCAATTGTTGGTATCGAAGCAACGACCCATTGATTAACAGTTGATTGGTATACGTTTTGCGTTTTTGTAAGTCGAAGAAAACTAACGATTTTCTCTTGTATATGTCCAGCACCTTTTTGAAGGAGGGCATGCCGAAGACCTGTTATTCCACCAGGTTATATAAATCAAGTACTCCGGCAGCTAGTGGCGTTCAAGCGGTGACATCATAGCGGACCGGTGTTGGTGGCCCTGGAGACTTGGAGATGTACATTGGATGCAGTCACTGTTTTGGCCCAAACGTTTAGCGCGGGTGGACTTGCGGGCCTGCTCACGAAGAAGGGTGATAGCTGTTACGTACTGGCTATTACTTGACGCGATAGTATGGGTTGCAAGTAGTGACCTTGCCGGCTACTTTCGCTCTTTGTTTTTATCCTTATTTCTATTGAAAAAATCACTCACCTTACCAAACACGTTTTTGGTGGCTTCGGTTGCCGCTTTAGTCGCTGCTTGGCCCGCTTGGCCGGCCACATCGATAGCCTTTTCCTTCGAGCGCTCCCGATCTTTCTTTATTTCTTCGAAAACGACCAGGCGTTGCCGACAGCGATCTGGGCCAGTTTCAGCACTTACCTTAGAGAACTCTACCCCGCCCCTAACCACCAATGAGGCACCGAAACCGAGAGTTTTACTCGCTAATGCCGCCGCATCGACGTTGCCAGTGGGAGAGGCTAGTGTGCCGCGAACTCTAAAGGGGGGCAGCACGCCGGAGGCACTGACAGTAGCGGCTAATCGATCGAAGTCCAGCGCCAACGACTCGTTACCAAGGTTGACGTCACCGGCGCCGAATAACGAGATGCCCCGGGTGTCAACTACCAGGCTATTGGGCACAACGATGCCCTGCTCAATTTTCAGCTCGGCGGTCACACAATGCAGGTCGACCGGTTCGGTCTTACCACGTTTCGTGATGACCGCTGCGACATCGGCGAAAGCCATCTGCACCCACTTATTGTCAATCTTGGCGGAGCCCATATCAAGCGCTACCATGCCGTCAAGGGATGCCATGATGTGATGGATCGAGGGGCCTCTTCCAGTGACATCTATATTCAGTTTCAAGGGGCCGCCGGACAACATAGTTTCGCCGTCGTCCTCCACTAGGTCACCAATATTTGGATGACGAATATTCATCTTTGTCGCCACAATCGCGGAATTATTGACGACTTCTAGTGTTACCTGGCCGTTCACTGTTGCATCCATAATATTCAGTTTCAGCGGGTCGAGGGTAAGGGTTTTCGGTGCTGCATCAAGGCCAATGTCTAGGTTTCTTATGGTGGTTTTAGAATCTACCACCAGTTCAGCTATCACAAGGTTCACCATAGCGTTTATACCATCCAATGCATCCAGGGCGCTGAATGGCAATGGATCATCGGAAAATATTCGCCCGTTTGAATCGTCGTTCTGCTGGCCAGTTGCAACCGCTTGATCAGGCGTTACTGCAGCAGAATTATCTGCTGGTAATAGGCGAGTTAGATCGATGCGCGGCGAGTGTAGTGTCGCAGCGATTTTCAGTGGTTCGCTGCCGATCGTAACCGCCAAATCCCCTTCGAGTAGGGTATCGGCGATATCAATCGAAAGGTTAGATAGCTTGACCTGTTTATCGGAGAGCGCAAGGTTTGCGGCAAGTTGAAACGCACCGTAGTCGTCAACCTGAAATGCAATAAACTCGGCCAACGGTGTTAAAGAGTCGCCCTGTACTTTAACCATGATTTCGATGTCGTTAGCTTCTAATGGCTTAGCTATTGTCCCCTCTACCGCCAACTCGACACCCAGTACGCTGGCGCTCATGTCCAAGCCCAAAGCCCCCCCGCTTAGAAGTTCTGGCACGCCGTCTAATTCCCCTGCCAGTTTCAGCGACACCGTATCAAAAGTTGCCTGTAGCGCCAGAACTAGCGGTGCGCTAGGCGATTCCATTTGTGCGGAAAAATCTATAATGCTGAAATTCTGCGAACTGCCCGTTATGCCGTCTTTGTAAACTATGTTGGCATCGTGAATCACTGCTTTACCCAAAACCGCGGCCGTTAAAAATCCACCTTGCTCGTCAGTTTCCTGGTCTGGCATTGCGTCTTCATCGTCACCGCCTGTCGCGGGAAGCTCCCAATTCCCCTTGCCCTGCTGATCGGTTTCCAATAGCAAGTTTAGTCCCACGATCTTAAGCTGATTCAACTCAACTTCACCGAAAATGAGCGGTATTAGCTTTAACTGCACTTCGACATGCTCGAGGCTCAACATCTTATCTCGGCTCCCCCAGGGCGCATTTTGCAGACTAATCCCATCAGCGCTAAAACCCGGTGTCAAACTGATATTGACGTCCAGTGTGCCGTTAAAGTCCAACTCCCTGCCAGTGGCATCCTTCACCGCTTCGGTGATCACCTCTTCGTACTCACTGCGGCTAAAAGAATTGAGTGTCATGATCGCAGCAACAGAGCCAGCGACGAGCACAATGGCTAGTATGGATAAACCGATTTTTAATCGTTTCATGATATAACATGCCTCATTTCGACGGGCGTATTAGGGGCAATCTACTACCGTACTAGCTCTCAAATCGGCCAAAAAAATAGTGGCGCTAACATCCATTTACGCTGATTTGTTCTCCACCATTCCCCCAAGCCAACTGTATACTGCAAAAGAAACTCAGGGGGCTACAGGATGTGCTGGACAGGAAGAAATTTTTGCAACTGATTCTCCCGCAACGACCGAGGGGTGGAATTTATGATCATGGTTGATCCTAAATGCATATCACTGATACAGCTTGTTCTTGATTAAAACCTATTTTTACCTGCGGCTAGCTTGCGGGCAACATCACGGCTTGCCTCGAGCCTTTGTACACTAACCATGATTTAAGTATACCCTGCATTCTCAGTATAGCCACGCTGGGTTGAGTCTAAGAAATTGGCCAATTCGACAATATCTTGGAGAGATTAGTCGCGGGTTAGTCCTGACTATTCTAACGCTGTTTGTACCATTCCCACGTCCTGTTGTGCGTGGCAATATGCTGGTAGATAGACCACTGATAGCGTTCAGTAATGTCGAAAGGCTTTAAGCGAATTGGGGGCTGGTTTGCACCAGAATAGTGTTTTTGAAAGGGCATGCGAATCGTACACGCGGGCGGCGAAAAAGATCAGAGAACAGGATATATCGCCCTTGGCAACCTATAGTAAGAAAGTGACGGAATAATGTATGCCGCGGTGCGGCCATTTACCAATTTGAGTGTGTTTAGAGTAACTGTCGGCGATAAAAATGGTGCCAGTCTAGCGTTCGGTGTAATGCAGAGTAAAAAGAAAGTGGGCTAATCGTGCCAATGCTCTCATGGCTTTTCCGCTGCTTGTGCTATTGTTTGAGTGCCGATAAGTAAATATTGGTAGGTGTTAGAATCAGCCATGGCGGTAACTATGCTAGAAAAAATCAAAGTAATGGTAATCGACAATTCTGCTGTCGCTCGCAAGCTGATACGTTCGATAATAGATCAGGATGACCAGATGGAACTGGTTGATGCAAGTCCTAGCCCTACTTTTGCATTAAGGGTGATGGAAAATAACTGGCCATCGGTGATTATCTTGGATCTGGACCTGCCTGAGATGGATGGTTTCACATTTATCCAGCAAGTAATGTCGACTCGCCCAACCCCCATTTTGATTTATTCTAATCAGGCTGAGGCCGGGGCTCGTCTTGCGCTTGAGGTGACTAACTTAGGTGCGGTGGGAGTTATTGCAAAACCCAATGTGTATGGAGAAGTCAGCGATGAAGCGGCCAGCCAGATTGGGGATGCGATTAAGGAGGCTGCCTGCAGCAGTCGTCATAACAACCAGCACAAGCTTAATGCCAATCGGCCATCCAAGTTTGATCACGCAGTGCAAGCCAAAGAGGTTAAAACTGCATTTGAATTTACCCCTGAAGATCATCAACAGAAACCTTATCAGCTGATTGCAATAGGCAGCTCTCTTGGTGGTGTTGAGGCGATCGAGAATATCCTCATTCGCCTGCCGGTTACTACCCCAGGGATTATCATAGTGCAGCATATGCCTGAAGGTTATACCGGTGCGCTGGCTTCTCGTTTGAATGGTATTTGTAAAATTGAAGTCAGGGAAGCGCAAGATTATGACCATGTTGTTGCTGGGCGGGCATTGATCGCCAATGGTGGTAAACATCTGGTTGTGCGAGGCGCAAAGGATAATTATCACGTCAGATTTAGTGATGGCGAATTGGTCAGTCGGCACCGACCATCAGTTGATGTTTTATTCAGTTCAGTGGCTGGGTGGGTCGGTAGGCGGGCGTTAGGTGTTATTTTAACCGGTATGGGGAGTGATGGCGCCGAAGGAATTAAAAACATGTACGATGTCGGCTGCCATACGATAGCCCAGAATCGGGCCAGTTGTGTGGTTTATGGCATGCCTGATGAAGCGGTTAAAAAAGGCGGTGTATGCCAGATCCTCGCGCTTGATGATATTGCTGCCTTTCTTTAAACAAACGTAAAAATCAGTCAGCCAGCTCCGTTATATCGCCTACACTTCCACCGCAACTTTGCCATCAAACGTCTGATGTGGGCGCTCGCTCGCTTGCACTTATTCTCTCATGACCCCGTATTAGTAGTGATTTCCATATAGATATAGCCGGCTGGTAGTATGGTTAGGTCTTTTCATACATATGTATAATGTGAGCGAATTCCCGAGCCAATGTATGCGCGTCTCCGGGCCAACGAGCCGATAGATAATTGCCATCTTGCACTACCCATGCGGCTTTCGAGTTATCGGGACCATCCCTGACTATTCCCGATGTTTTAGCAGCGTAATTCGCTGTGTTTTTAGGGACGTCTAAAAAATCGTCTTCACTTTTTAGGGCGCGTTTGATCTCATGTTCAACGCTACGGAATCCCTTTGGTTCACCTGGCTCTTCCATATACGTCCGGTAGTAGGCAGGGTCCCAAAAGCGTGCAAAATACTTAGTCAGTTTCCAGGCGGAGCTTTCCAGCGCCCAGGTGAGGGCAGTGGTTTTTCTACCGTATAAAACAGATTTTCCGGTGGTCTTGGAAACAGACCTGGCTGCAAGGACAACACCATGACAAATCGCAGCGATGGGTTTATGGTGACCGCTTTTGTTACTCAGCTCAAAAAAATCGGCGACAAAGACTTGTAAGTTTGTGTCTTCAAGATAGGGTTTCATTCTAGGCGCGTGGCCACCTGGCAGCAATAAGCCGTCATAATTGTCGACTTTTAAATCGTTATAGCTACAGGGGTTCTGGAAATAAAGGTCGCGCTGCATTGTTTGGTAAGCCATGCGCGCGTTCTTGTCTGCACGCAGCATTGAGCCAATTAGGTGGATTTTTTTAACAACAGGAATCCAGCCCCAGGGGTCGAGTCCTTCACCTGATAGCATCATCGCGTCAGCCTGTGCGATTGTGCCGTCAGGGGTGGCGAACATCACTTCAAAGCCATTTTCGCGCAGCGTTTTCCAGGGTATAGCGACTTCGGTGGGGTCAAAATCATACGCAGGAAGTGGAATGATGATTTTCTTTTGTGTCGTTTTTTCTGGAGACATGGTGTGATTCCGGTTAATCATTAGCGGGGATACTGGTCAAATTATAACTGCACGCAGCATCACTGACATCTTTGTTGTACTGGTAGGTAATGTCAACGGCTGGATGACTGTGTTGACATGTGCTTCAATTTTTCCATCGGCCCGAAAATGGAGTGGTCGCGCGCCTTGCAACTATTTATACAGTGTTCAGTGTGAGGGATTCAGGTTGGCTATGGCGCATGGGCAGACACGGCGATAAGTCATTGCTTGCTTATGAGCTTGCTGTTGGCCTGTGTAACGCCAGCAGGCATTAACCGATAAATTGAATAAGGTCCTCGTTCCCGCATTTGACGTTTATCAGCAGGCGCTGCAAATTGATCAATTAGGTCGGTCAATCGACTATCGGTAAACCAAATTGCGCCATCATTGGCAATGGCGACACTGTCAGCCCAGTTTATCCCCGTTGTTGAGGTTAAGGTGGTTAATTTACCGGCCGGGGACAGTAGTGCCAAGCCGCCATTTTCAACGTCGGTGATTACGACCGTATTATCGGCTAATAGCTCAATGCCATCACTCATCGGTTTGTGCCCAATAAACTCAATAGCCAGGGCAAGTTGTTCGTCGTGTAAACGCTTATCTCGCAACGCAGAAGTGGGTATACGGTATAGGCTGTCGTGTGACATGGCGGCAAAGTATAACCATTGATCGTCATGACTGAGAGCAATGCCATCCACCCCCACGGCGAAGGTTAGCAGGCCAAAGGCCAGCTTATAATCCTGGTCGTTTGATTTACGTATTATCCAGTCTTGGGGGCTAAGTGCGCGATGGCCCTTTAACACAGTGCGTGATGTTTGTGTGGCTACATTAAATACGATGAGACTGGCTTTGGTGAACTTGAATAATCCGGTATCGGCAAGGAAAACGGTACTGCCGTCTGCTGAAACGCGCATATCTTGCGCGAAACCTGCCTCACCTTGAGCAAACAGGTGGTCTATTACCAGCGCACCGCTTTGCATATCAATGGCTAATAACCGGGTCTGTTTGCCCTCAAGTGCGCCGGGTTTAATGACCCATAGGCGACCAAAGTTGTCAGTAGTGATGCCCATGGCGCCATGAAATTCTTTTTGCATAGCAAGGCTGGGAAAGGGCACGCCTTTGCCGTTTACCCACTCAAAAACAGTGGCATCAGAAAAACGCTCGGGCTTGTGCAGCATATGGTAGGTATAAAAAATTCTACCATTGGTTGAGCTGGCAACCATGCCAGGGGGGTATGGCAGTTGAATAGGGGAGGTGATATATTCCGCGCCTAGGATCGGGTTTGTGCTGACGTCAGGATAAGGTTTACCGCCGCCATGCACGAGGCGCAGATAAATGACAGCGCAAACAAGTAGAAGCGCCAACATGCCAGTAATTCGCAACAGCCAACTCAAAATATACCCTCCATTAACAATGATCGTTTATTCATATTGAGACAAAAAAACGTATTATGTCATACTGTCTTATTCAAAAGCTTTGGTCAAGTCACTTATGAGCATCAGCGCAGGCGCAGAGCGTGAATTAATTATTCTGGATGCCGCCATGACGGCATTCGCTCGTTACGGCTTCAGGCGCACAAAAATGGACGATATTGCGCGGGCCTCCGGTATTGCCCGTACTGCCTTGTACAAAATCTATCGTAACAAAGAGCATATTTTCACTGCATTGGTTGAGCAGGTGCATATTGCGGCTGAGCAAGAGGCGGAGCAGGTATTGGCCAGTGAAGCGCCATTTAGAGAGCGCCTTTGCGATGCGATGGTCGCCCGTGATCGACATTTACTGACCATTGGCCACTCCGGGCCCCATGCCGATGAAATTGCAGAACTTTATCTGTCGTTGGCGTGGGAGTTATCGCAACGCTTTAATAATCGTTTGAGCGCGCTCATTGCGCAGTCCGTCGACCAGGCAATACTGGACCGGCAGTTCACCTTGCCGGCGGCTTTTGTTAGTTCAGGGGATTTTTCCCGTCTGGCTCGGTTAGCCCTTGAAGGTATAAAGAAGGAGATTAAGGCAGAGGACGAATTTGAGCGACTGGCGCGGCAATTACTGGCGGCGATGATGCCCTAGATTTTCAGTGGGCCTGTTAGGCAAAGTGGCGTGATGCTGGCCGGCGGCCTTAACCGCAAACGCGATTTCCAATGCTCTGCTGATAAAGGGTGGTTGGAGGCGATGGCGTTTTTTCATTACGGAAATACTTAGTAAAGAAAACAGTCCTAGCTACCAATATCACGCAACGTTCGCATACGTCGTGCTACCTTATGCATGGCCTATAAACTAGAATAGGGCTATGAATAGCCTCCCTTTTTTAGACATCAAGCAGTTAGAGACCTAGCATGGGTCTGTTTAAGTCCACCGCTAATCAGTGTTTAAACTCGCGGGACGGGACACTCGCTAGCTACTGATTATTGCATGTTTATGAGTTGCTTCGTCAATTGTAAGCTAGCCTTTAGGTCACTCTCCAGCTGACGCTTTCCAAAAAACATCAATCAACGAAGCGGATTTCCTCTTGACGAGGGAAGTTAGATTCCCAGTCAAATATTTTCTCACGCAGCTTCCAGAATTTATGAACCTTACGGGCAACAACAAATCGAGGTTTAGCAAAGAGTTTAATGCACAAATAGACTTGTTCTAAAGACTGCACATCAAATGTAGGTCCAGGATTTTTAATATGAGACCGGATAAAATTGTAATAAAACCCTTGGCGACGAGAGTAGGTATCAAAATAAAAATATTCGCTGAGATACTCCCCATCGATATCATAATACCTGACCTCTAATCTGGAATTGCCTTTCTTGTCGGTATCCTTCTCAAACGTCATAGAATCGCAGCGGAGTATGTGAGCATCTTTCAGGCTCATGGCTTCTTTGAGCATGGTGTCTGGGTCAATCAGTATTTCATTGCAAGTAGAACAGTAACGCTTTGAGATATCATTTTCGCATTGGCAACTGGGACAACGTTTAAAACGGAAGAGATAACCGCAGGGCTCTATCTCTTGGGTCTCGATATTTTCAAGCGCTCCAAAACATTTTCTGCCATAGTGTTCGGCCACAACATCCCCTTGTTTAACTCCCCAAAACACATTGCTGTGACCACACTGGGGGCAAATAACATCAACCGCTTCACTATCCTTATTCGGCTTTTTCTCTCCAATTTCCGGCGAAAATATATCGTGTCCCAAACCTGTATAATCCAGAATAAGACAATCTTTTTTATTATCATGGAGGCGCAATCCTCGGCCAACGATTTGTTGATAGAGTGAAATAGAATCTGTCGGCCGTAGAATTGCAATTAAGTCCACGTGAGGCGCGTCAAACCCTGTAGTGAGTACTGAAACGTTCACTAAGTATTTCACTTTCTGTGTTTTAAACTGAGTAATGATCTGGTCGCGCTGTGCCCTTGGCGTTTCACCGGTGACCAAGAGAGCTTCACCAGCAGGTAAACACTCGAGGACTTCTTTCGCATGTCGCACGGTGGAAGTAAACAACATAACTCCCATTCTACTTTTTGCCAATTCGATAATATGGGCAACGATAGAGGGCGTAATTCTGCTTTGATCCTGTAGGATACTCTCGATATCGGGGGTCGCGTATTGACCATCTTTACCCAGCTCTAGAGTGGAGAAATCATAGCATGCAACAGGAGAATCGATGAGTACGGGTGACGTCAAGTACTCATGGCGAATCATGTAACTTAATGGCAATTCATAGATGCAGTGGGAAAAGAAGCGTTCGTCGTCTGTTCGTAGCAGCCCTTTCATATGGTATTGATAAATCCAACCTAGCCCTAAACGATAGGGCGTCGCTGTTAGCCCGAGTATGCAGATACCTTCGCTCAACTTCTGTAGGCTGGAGAGTACTTGTTGATATTGGGTCGATGCGTCTAAAGAAACTCGATGACACTCATCAATGACCACCAGTGAAAAGCCTCTAAAGAAATTTTCGTCCGATCGTGCAATCGATTGAATACTGCCAAAAATCACTTTTTGCGATACGTCTTTGCGGTCAAGGCCCGCAGAATAAATACCCGATTCCAACCCGTAGCTCGCAAATTTATCATGATTCTGTTCGACCAGTTCCTTCACGTGAGCAAGCACTAAAACTCGCCCATTGGCAATGCGAGCAAGTTCTGCGATTACCAATGACTTACCGGCACCGGTGGGCAGCACAATACACGCAGGGTTTTTATGGGTTCGAAAATAGCTTACCGTGGCGTCGACGGCTTGTTGTTGGTAGGGCCTAAGTGAGTACATGGTGGTAAGAGTATCAAAATACCTTGCTAGGCTTCTACCTTGGCTCTGATATCTTGCTGGTCTGAGCAAGGTCAAAACGGTGAAAATTTGACCATGCTATTCGTAGCATGCACAATTCAACTGATTAGGGACAAATCAACATCACGCCAAGCCTTTCTAGTATTTATGGTGACCATGCCCGAAACCTATCCTGCGTAAATCTTCCTTGAGCAGCATCTATCAATATCTCCCAAGTACCTGTATCGAGCGATAGAAGCTGGAATGCAGCTGGCGGCGGATATGTGGATGTGGTTGCCAGTCGCCTGCTTTATAGAGTGTGTTGGGGGGAGCGGGGCATTACCTAGGAATATTTTCTAATAGGCACAAAAAAGCCCCATAAATCTAAGATCTACAGGGCTTCTTCGTAAAATATGGCTCCGAATGTTGGGATCGAACCAACGACCAATTGATTAACAGCCAATTGGTCATCCCGTCAGTTTTTGGATTTATAAATAGCTAGCGACGCATTTCACCTCGAGACATGCCCAGGGCATCTCTGAAAAACGGGCAATTTCCGTTAGAATAGAATTTTCCTCTTTTCTGGTACTAAGTCCATGAGTCAACTGACTTTTGCCGAAGCCGAATACAATATTAAGAAAAGAAAGGCGCGTCGTGAGATTTTTTTGGAGCGAATGGAGGCGCTAATACCCTGGGAGAGGAAAATGATTGTCAGGTCTTGGGTTGTGAATCACGATCCAAGACCTGATAATCATATAGGAAGCCTCCAGAGTCCGTACTTCGGACTAAATTGTTAAGTGCGACCCAAACAATTATCTGGAGGCTATCATGACACT
>Ga0209395_1004851_pt1 | contig 15484 bp, 10 predicted proteins | sample GOMGulsemesocosm_3_FD_184635 | JGI IMG/M metagenome (GOLD analysis project Ga0209395, IMG submission 184635) | Methane-oxidizing microbial communities from mesocosms in the Gulf of Mexico - GOM9D Gulf of Mexico (SPAdes) (version 2) | ecosystem: Environmental > Aquatic > Marine > Cold seeps... | reverse complement strand
TAGTATTAGTGTCTTTTATATTGCTCCATTATTTGCCGCACCATATTTGGAAATAGAGTTTAATCAGTTCACTCAAGATGATGAACAACAAACAAGTAATATTTCATCCTTGCCCAAACCTGAAGAGTTTTTAAAAAGCGATGAAGTCTTGCCTATTAATGCTCGAATTTTATCTTTACTTGAGTTGTTAAAGGAGGGGCCTAAAAAGAATTTAGCTGAAGTAGAAAGTCTGCTTCCTCAACTTAAAGAAATTGAGGAAACGTTTAACGCTGCTGAAATATATTTGATGCATTTTATGCAAGGGTTAATAAAACATGCTAATCATAATGAGAAAGAAGCGATTAGCGAACTTGAAAAAACTTTGCCATTACGTGAACGTATTCCAAATAATCAGCTATACCTACCTGAATTTGCTGAGGTCAATCTTATTTTAGCTGAGTCATTTTCTAATATAGGTGATTATAAACAGGCTTTTGAATATAAAGAAAAATATATGATTGAGGGCAATCGATATTATGAAGCTATACGAAATGAAAAAATAGCCGAACTCGACAAAACCTATGCAACCGAGCGCAAACGTAAACAGAATGAATTGTTAGTAAATCAAAATGAAATAGAACGATTAAAGATAAGAGATGCTGAAAATAAGCAGTTTTCTCAGCAACGTAATATTACGATTTTAATTGCTACCGTTATCTTATTTTTATTACTTTTGATTAAGCAAATAAGAACTCGTAATCGATTAAATCATTTAGCAAAAACAGATAGCTTAACAAGTTTATATAATCGTAGAACTTTATTTGAGCAAGGCGCACGGCTGGTTAACTCCGCGTTAAATGAGCAACAACCGTTAAGTGTTATTTTACTTGATATCGATTTCTTTAAAAATATTAACGATACCTACGGTCACGATATCGGTGATAGTGTCATAAAAACCATAGCGCAATTAGGCAGTGAAACTATGCGCTCACGTGATATTTTTGCTCGATTAGGCGGTGAAGAATTTGCTGGTATATTACCCGGTGTCAACTGTAATGAAGCAAAAGCGATTGCTGAGCGTTTACGAGAAAAAGTAGCGAATATGGAATTGTCTTCCTTGAATGTTAAGCAGCAAGTTACCGTTAGTGTCGGCGTTGCTTGCTTAGAAAGCGTATCACCAAATTTTGATGAGTTACTTAATGCTGCAGATCTTGCTATGTATTTTGCTAAAGCTGATGGTCGTAACCGTGTTTGTCTTTATAATGAGAATATAGATAAGTAATCTTGTCTAATTTAAGCTTATTAACAAAGAAGTATTTTCCCTTTCTGTATAATCATATAAGCTAGAGCTTAGTCATTTAGAATCTAAAAATAATAATCAAAGTCACAGGTATAACTGTCATTGTGCAGGGTGGCTTATCAGGAACCAATTCATGTCAGACGCGCTTAATTTTAGTCTTGAAGGTATCGAACAACGACCACTTCGGCAGTTTACCGAAGAGTCTTATTTAAACTATTCGATGTACGTTATCATGGACAGAGCCTTGCCTCATATTGGTGATGGCTTGAAACCAGTACAACGACGTATTGTATATGCTATGTCTGAATTAGGCTTGTCGGCAACGGCTAAGTATAAAAAATCTGCACGTACCGTTGGTGACGTTTTAGGTAAATTTCACCCACATGGTGACTCAGCTTGTTATGAAGCTATGGTATTAATGGCGCAGCCATTTTCATATCGCTACCCGCTGGTTGATGGACAAGGTAATTGGGGCGCACCAGATGACCCTAAATCTTTTGCTGCAATGCGTTATACCGAATCGCGTCTTTCACGTTTTAGTGAAGTGTTACTGGCTGAATTAGGACAAGGCACTGTTGATTGGTCGCCTAATTTCGACGGTACCATGAAAGAGCCCAAAACCTTACCGGCTCGTTTACCTCATATATTACTCAATGGTATTACGGGCATTGCGGTAGGCATGGCCACCGATATACCTCCTCATAATGTGCGCGAAGTCGCTAGTGCTTGTGTTCATTTAATTGAGCAGCCTAAAGCTGAAATCGGCGATTTACTTGAATATGTCAAAGGTCCCGATTATCCAACGGACGCTGAAATAATTACCCCTAAAGCTGATATTGAAAAAATATACCGTACGGGTAAAGGCAGCATAAAAATGCGTGCGGTTTATGAAGTGGTTCAAGGTGATATTGTTATTACCTCTTTGCCACATCAAGCCTCCGGCGGAAAAATTCTTGAGCAAATTGCTGGACAAATGGTCGCTAAAAAGTTGCCGATGGTTATTGATTTACGTGATGAGTCTGACCATGAAAACCCAACAAGATTAGTTGTGGTACCACGTTCGAATCGTATTGATATCGAACAATTAATGAATCACTTATTCGCCAGCACAGATTTAGAAAAAAGTTATCGTGTTAACCTGAATATGATTGGCTTAAATAATAAACCTGCCGTAAAAGACTTACGTGTTATTTTGTCTGAATGGCTTGAGTATCGTCGTGAAACAGTACGTAGACGTTTACAGTACCGCTTAGACAAAGTATTAGCGCGCTTACATTTATTAGATGGTTTACTCATTGCTTATCTTAATATTGATGAAGTTATCGATATTATTCGCACCTTTGATAAACCCAAAGCCGAGCTTATTTCACGTTTTGATTTATCCGAGCGTCAAGCTGAATCAATATTAGAAATAAAGTTACGTCAACTTGCCAAGCTTGAAGAAATCAAAATTAGAGCTGAGCAAGATGAGTTAAATATTGAACGTGAATATTTAGAAAAAATATTGAATTCAAAAACGCGTATGAATACGCTAATGAAAAAAGAAATTCAAGAAGCTGCTGAAGTATATGGTGATGACAGACGTTCAGTATTAATCGAACGTAGTGAAGCAAAAGCATTATCAGAAAAAGATTTAGTTCCGAGTGAACCGGTAACAGTTGTTATTTCAGACAAGGGATGGGCACGTTGTGCTAAAGGGCATGATATCGAACCTGAAGCGCTAAGCTACAAAGCAGGGGATGGCTATTTATGTTCAGCGAAAGGGCGAAGTAACCGACCTGTGGTGTTTATTGACTCCACAGGGCGAGCATACACCACCGATGCCCATACGTTACCTACTGCTAGAAGTCAGGGGGAGCCATTAACAGGCCGTTTTAGCTTATCTACAGGTGAAACCTTTGTCACCACATTGATGGCCGATGACGATAGTAAATATTTACTCAGTAGTGATGCTGGCTACGGATTTGTTGGTAGTTTTGCCGATATGATCAGCCGAAATAAAAATGGTAAAGCGCTGTTAAGCTTACCGAGTAATGCTAAGGTTTATACGCCATTACCCATTGCTGATTTAGAGACTATGTTGGTGTTAGCCATAACATCGGAAGGACGCATGTTAGTCTTCCCTATTAAAGATTTACCGGTACTCAGTAAAGGTAAAGGCAATAAAATTATCAATATTTCTTCAGCAAGAGCGAAGAGCAGAGAAGAATTTGTCAGCTTACTTAAAGTTATATCAGCTGAAAGTTCAGTAACCTTACATGCCGGAAAACGTAAGTTAACGCTCAAAGCTAGTGACGTAGAACATTATAAAGGTGAACGTGGTCGCAGAGGTAATAAACTACCTAGAGGGTTACAACGCGTCGACCGTGTTGACGTTGAAATGGCTCAAGAAATAAAACCTGATGAGGGTGTTGCAGAACCTACTGAAAATAGTGATTTGTAGATAAAGCTAATACTGAGCTCCATTTCATTGCTGATGAAAATGGAGCTCATGTTGTTTAAGGGCAATTATTCTTGCGAGATATTACGACTGTTAATGGCTATTTGATTCAACATTAATATAAAACAAATTTTCAAGCACAGATATTTCATCGCTACCCGATATAACTTGCCAATCATTTGTCGGATAAATACGAGATACTTTTCCTTTTATTTTTACATCTAGTGGCATGTCAAAACCTTCAACATTAGACTTCCAACGATATTTCAATTGATGCTTTTCTTTGGAAACCATTAACGTTGGAATTTCATTAAAATATAAATACTGGTCAAATATTTTCTCGAAATCATCATCAAAATAACCATTAAAAAAGTTTAAAACATCTGCGGTATTAAGTTGTGACTTTTTAAAAGTAGTGGTGAACGCTTTTACCCCCGCCCACCATTTTTCATCGTCGTTAATAATATGCCTTAAGGTATTAATGAATAATGTTCCTTTAAAATAAATATCAGACGTTGGCCAATGACCAACAGAAGGTGGGCCGATCATCGGATATTTATTGCTAACTTTATTTTTATAACCATTTAGATACTTAATGGCATCGTTGTAACCAAACTGGTCTTCTACATATACAGCCTCGGCGTATGTGCACCAACCTTCATGTATCCAAGCATCAGAAAAGTCATAACTGGTTAAGCTGTTGCCAAACCATTCATGCCCAGACTCATGAATAATAATGAAATCAAATTTTAAAGAAATACCGACTCCGGTCCAATCTCCCATGCTGTCATCATTACGGGTATATCCATTTTGAAAGCCATTGCCGTAAGTGATAGCACTTTGATGCTCCATACCCGTATACGGTGCTTGAATGAGTTTATAGCCGTCTTCTATAAAAGGATAGTCACCAAAGTATTTTTGATAAGTCACCATCATAGGTTTAGCCTGCTTAAATTGTTTTTTTGCTTTGGCTAAATCTTGCTCTAACACATAATAGTCAAGGGTCAGATTATCTAACGTTTCGCCAAAGTGAACATAATTTCCAATGTTAAGTGACACACTGTAGTTATTAATCGGATTGAGTGTTTGCCAAACATATTCTGTATAACCATTATCTTTTACATTTGTTGCAATCAAGCGACCATTTGAAATATCTTTTAAAGTAGAAGGCACAGAAACTCTCATGATCATGCTTTGGACTTCGTCAGATTGTTGATCTTTATTAGGCCACCAAACCATAGAGCCTACGCCTTGGCATGCGGTATTTATCCAGTCGACGCCTTGGTCATCTTTATTAAAGGTAAAACAACCGAAGCGTCCTTTAGCGATAGGCTGGCCTGAGTAATGAAAATCAATTTCGTGAATGCTGGCGTTTGTTAATGTGGTAGGAAATGAGATATAAACAGCATTCAGTTCTCGTTCAAATTTAAGCGATTTACCTTGGTACAAAATTTTATCTATCGCTAAGTTTTGATAAAGATCTACTCTGATCATGTCATCATCTTTGAGCATCTTAAAACGAATTTTATTATTACCCGTAATAAACTTCTTATCAGGATTGACCGTTATCGATAAATCATAAGTTAATAAATCATTATTCGACCTATATTGATCGGGGGATCCCCATTGAACATTTTCTTTCTTATGAATAAGTGCCTGATCGTCAACCAGCAATTTTTCATCATATTGTAAGGTGATTGACAAAGATGTTTCCCCTTTACGTGTTAATAGCTTAGGCTGATGATATTTAGCTTTTATTTGTAGATCATTACTATCGTTTTCTAAAATCACCAGACCTCTATGGTCTGATTGGTAAGCTTTAAAATTTTTTCGATCATAAACAATAGCCCCTTCAATAGGGCGACTTTCTTTTGAGCTCTGAACAAACAGCTTAGTGTCAGTTGCATGCACTTGCTGAAAAAATGACACATTACATAAAATAATAATAAAATATATAGGACGGAAAATATTCATACGATGACTCTTAGGTTATTAATACAAGGATTAACTCATTATTCCGCTGATGAAAACGATGAGTATGGCAAGGGGAGCAACAAATTTAATTAGGCATTGCCATAATAAAAATTGACGGTTTGATAAATTTAATTCTGCTTTCATTGTTTTTGGAGATACTTTCCAACCAACAAAAATGGCCGTTAAAAAACCACCTATTGGCAGTAATATACTGGCTGAAATATAATCCAAGCTTTCAAAAATAGACTTGTTTTCGAGTAAATGAATGAAATCAAAAGGATGAAAATCTTTGAGTATATTAAGCGAGAGTACTGATAAAATTCCTAACAGCCACAACACGCCACCGGCTAAATAAGTCGCTTTTTGGCGAGGAAGTTTTGTTTTTTCTGTGGCCCAAGCAACGATAGGTTCAAAATTACCGATACATGATGTCAACGCTGCTGCAATAAGTAATAAAAAGAAAATCGCACTGAATATTTGCCCGCCCGCTAAATCACTTAAAGCGATAGGGAGTACCTGAAAAACCAACCCTGCTCCTGCATCAGGTGTTAAACCATGAGCAAAAACAAGCGGGAATATTGCAAATCCAGCTAACATAGCGACAAAGGTGTCAGCAAAAACAACAATAAATGAATTTTGTCCTATAGATGCGCCTTTATCTAGGTATGAGCCATAAGTCACCATAACCGCCATCGCAATACCAATAGAAAAGAATGCTTGTCCTAACGCCAATAGAAAAGTTTCTCCATTGATCAAACTAAAGTCAGGTGTCAATAAAAAGTGCAATGCCGCTTTCATGTCACCAACAACTGCAGAGTAAGCCACCATAATCAGTAAACAGACAAATAATGCTGGCATTAATATCCTTACAGCTTTTTCTATACCTCCTTGTACACCTTTAGAGTTTACAAACACGGTAATAAATACCACGACCGAATGCCAAAAAATCAACCGTAAAGGATCTGACATTAAGCCATCAAAAATTGAGGCTGATTTTTCTGAGGTCATGGCAGTAAACTCGCCCATAACGGCCATTGAAAAATAGTCGAGCGTCCAACCGGTAATTACCGTGTAAGTAAGCATCATCATAAATACTGCAATAATACCCATGCCACCAACACCTGCCCACTTAGTCGACAGTCCTTCACTTGTTGCAACTTCTTTAAAGCTACCTGCGGCAGATGCGGCATTTTTAGCTTTACGGCCAATTGCCCATTCAGACATGACCAGCGGTACGCCAATACACAAGGCACAGGCTAAATAGACAATGATAAAAGCCGCACCACCATTTTCTCCTGCAACATAGGGGAATCGCCAAATGTTACCTAGCCCGATAGAAAACCCTATGGACGCCATTAAAAACGTAAACCGAGAAGACCAATTTTCTATTTTGGGTTTTTGAGATACTGCCACCTTGTAGATCCTTTCATTAAAATAATTTTTTGCTATGTCTATTATCTAAATAACAAATTAGCGATTAAGTTGTTGATAGTTATCTTTATCAAAGTATCAAAATGTTATGAAGGGGAATGGCTACTAATCGCCGGTGAAGTGTCATTAAAATCAGATTTGTTGTCATTAATGGCTGCTAAAATATGATTATATTCATTATATTTTTAAATGAATTTAAGTTATTTATGATCTAATCTATTTAGTCGCACTCATTAATCTCTTTTGTTATTTAAAATAAAATATTCCCAGTTTGTTTGAGTCTGCATCGTAGAAGTAGGCTGAAAAATCTCCATAGCCATTATTACTCGGTTTACCAGCACAACGAGCACCTAGCCTTAATGCGGCATTATAAATTAGCCTAACGTCATTGGGAGTGCTTGCGGGGAAACCAATAATAGTCTCGTTAAATCTGTTTTTTTTATTTTGGGTGAGCTTATGGATAACAATCGACACCGAGTTTTTATGGCTTTTCCATGAGATTGAATTTTCTTTTGTTAGATGTTTACTTGCACCAAATAAACGAAGAAAACTATCATAAAAATATTCAGCTTGATGGAGGTCAAACGTAGGGATTAGTATGGTATTAATCATAATGACTGTCCTGAAATAAACCGATAAATATTGATAGCAAAATTTATCGGTTTAAAGGAACCGTGTTTGACACAAAATACGATTAATAGGATATGAAATAACTAATTATTGACAGTAGCTGGGACTTTATTTAATAAAAATCCATTTATACCTATGTTCTAAATCTTTTAATCAGATGATAAATTCCGAAACAAATGGCTAAAACTTCGACTGATGGCAATGGGCTCTTTCATGTTATTCATATGGGCTTGTATCTGTTCATGATCTATATTTTTTACATGATCTAAATGAGCAATATTCATTACTGTACTGCGGTGTACCTGCCAAAAAATATCAGGATCTAATTGCTCACAAAGGTTTTTAAGCGGCATACGTACTAAGGCTTCTCTTTCTTTAGTTAATACTTTTACATAGCGGCCACTAGCTTTTAAACAAAGTATATCTTCAACGGGAGTCAGCCAAATTCTATTACCAATTTGAATCTTTAACCGCTTTATATATTGTTCGCCTGTGCTATTAACATTGAGCAAAAGTTGTTTTAAGTTTAAGGGGACTGACGACAACCTGACATTTACCCGTTCAATACATTCTTTTAATCGTGTATCAGAATAGGGCTTTAATAAATAATCAATGGCTCCTGCATCAAAGGCCTGAATAGCGTATTTGTCATAGGCAGTAACAAACACAACATGACAACAATGATCAGTCTGTTTTACGACATCTATACCCGATATGTCACCCATTTGAATATCAAGAAAGGCAATGTCAGGCTTTAGTTCATTTAACACTTTTAGCGCTTCAGAGCCCGAAGATACCGAAGTAATGCTAACTGTTTGCGGCCAATATTTTACTAACTTATTAATTAAACTTACTCGTAATATTTCTTCGTCTTCAGCTACTAAAATATTAATCATTACAGGGTACCTCTATTGTTGCTTTTGTTTCATTATTAGGTTCACAGCTCAATGAAAAATGGGCATGATTGCCATAAGTCACTTTCATTCGAGCCAGTAAATTACTAATGCCTGTACCGTAGTTATTGTTGTTCATTAAGCCCGCATTATCTTTTACTACCACCGATAGCATATTCTTATTGTTGATTTCCCCAGTAATATTAATGAATCCACTGCCTTTTCGTTTTTCAATACCATGTTTAATGGAATTCTCAACAAGGGTTAATACTGACATTGGTAGGATAGGGTGATTGAATAAATGTTGGGGAATAGATATCGTGTAATTTAACTTGTCACCAAACCTAATCTTTTGAATGTTGAGGTAACGTCTTATCATTTCCATTTCATCATCAAGTTTTATATATTTTTGACGGTATTGCGGTACGGTTGAACGTAAATACTCAGTTAATTCTTCAAGTAAGGTTTTCGCTTTTTCAGCATCAAGATCGATCAAGTTATGTAAGTTGGCCAAAGTATTGTAAAAGAAATGTGGTTCAATTTGGGCTTGTAGTAGGTGCATTTCCATTTCGACCTTTTCGCGTTCAATAGAATGTTCAGCAACTTGCTGTTTAAGCATTTGAAATTTTGGCTGGGATTCTCTACTTTGCACATAAATAATTAACATGATCGCCCATGCTGAAAAAATTAATGTGGATAAGGAGTAGATACTTACCTGCAAGAATGGATGTAGTGAGCTTTCATTCCATGGAGTCCCTGTAAGGTAAATGAAAGGAAAACTTATTACAAAGGAAACCAAACCTATCATCGCAATCCGTGTAATTGACATTTTACTGTCAGGACCTAGCGATAACACTAAATATGAGAATGCTAATGAAAATCCAAATACATTCATTACTTTTAAATAGCCGTAAAACTCAGCAAAGAAAAAGTCAAAACTATTTTCAACTACCGTTAAGTGATAAATCGTTTTTAAAAAAGCACACATCGAATTAATAAATAAGATCACTAAAATACTTTTTAGTGAAATAAGAGAAGCAATTGTTTCTATTCGGCTAGAAGCATGACGCATATAATTTACCTGTTGTTCAAATTCATCAATAAATTTTTTATTAGTTATAGCCTTTTACAAAACTACATTCATCATTCTCGCCAAATAATGAGCTATCATCATTCTGTGAATATGAATCTTGTTTCGTCTCTTCTGCGGGAGACTCTATAGGTCTATTTATTGTTTGGTCTTTCGTATTCATCACCAATGCCGAATTTACTTTAATTGACATGTTGTTAGCCTTTTATTGAAAAATATACTTTTGATTAAGATATTGTAATTAGCGTACTTACAAAAATAACGATACGGGTAATGTATTCAAGTATCGAATTTACGTCATTAATCCCCTAAATTGACTCATCAGAGCTTATGCTGGCCCATTCATTAACCATAAAGTGATAGCTCTTTGTCGACTCATTTACATCAGAGCAATCAGAAATTTACAGCATATTGTCAGGCTAAATAACTGATATAGAGTATTAATTGCTCATTTTTACTAAGTTTTATATAAATATGGTATAAAAAATATTTGTGAAAATAGTCTAAAAGATTAAATAAAACACCTTAATACGCCCATAAGTAATTTCATTACCTTCTTCCTTTACTTCATGACATTTACGCATGATTGCTGTTTATGTTTCTGCTAATTATCTGTGCTGAATATACAATATACAACAAGAATAAAAAACAAATATACCGGGGAAGTCATGAAATATAATCAAATAAAAAAAACCGCCGTCGCATTGGCTATTTTAGCTAGTTTCATAACACCAGTGAGTTATGCTGAAGAAACAAAAGAAGTTGAAGTGATTAGTGTTACGGGTTCTCGCATTAAAAGTACTGATTTAGAGGGGTCTTCACCGGTAACAGTATTAACTAGAGCTGATATTGATCTTTCTGGCGCAACAAATCTAGGTGAACTAATTAATAAGCTACCTGCCGTCACAGGTACTCCTAGTAGTGAAAACACCGGTGTTAACGGTGGTGTAGCAAATTTTACACTCCGAGGCTTGTCTGCCAATAACACCTTAGTTTTAATTGATGGACGACGGGCTATTACTCGTGGTTCTAATGCTGCTGTAGATTTAAATTCAATTCCATTTGAAATGGTTGATCGTATTGAAGTCTTAAAAGACGGTGCATCTGCAATTTATGGCTCTGATGCCATCGCTGGTGTTTTAAATATTATCATGCTTAAAGAATATGACGGTTTTAAAATAAATACTGACTATGGCATTAGTTCTGAAGGCGATGCAGCTAATCGTTATGTTGCTATGACGCTAGGTGCAACAGGTGAGAAAAGCTCCATTGTTATGAGTGTTTCACAACGTAATAAAGACGGTTACGGTCGAGCTGACCGTCGAATTTCAGAAAACAGTAACCATAGTTCATATAATGAAAGAGGTTCAAATAAAGGCTCTAGTCGTTCACCTCATTCGGTTATCTGGCATACACCAACAGATGCCGATGGTAATCCAGCAACGCGACCAGAAGATGTTTCTGCATGGGGTACTAGTTGGATAACAGGCTCAGACCGTGCCCCATGGTCTGCTACAAACCCTTATGATGCAGTTAGTGACTTCCGTGATTTTGACGGTTGGAAAGCCGATGGAAGTGATGGTGATGAATATAACTATGCCAGTTTAGAAAGTGCAAGTAATGACCTTACCATTAGTAACTTATATATTAACGCAAATTATGAGCTCACTGATGACATAAAGTTATTTACGAGTGTCTCAGCTAATAAAAACACTTCTTATGGTACACAAGCCCCCGCAGCAATTACCGAAGATGCTTCAGGCTCTTGGGTTTCAGCGACTAACCAATATAACCCATTTGGTACAGGCGTACGAGTTCGTCGTCGAGTAACTGAAGGTGGCACTTTACGCCCGCTTGATACAGATGCTTTTACCACGAGTTTTGTCATTGGTTTAGAGGGCTATTTTGATGATTGGAGCTGGGACCTAGCCTATAGCAGTCAAAAAGTTGATGTTAACCAGACACAAGGGGTACAAATTGCCCGTGACCGTGTTGGCTTTGCTCTGGGCGATTCTGCCGATTGTTTAGCACGTACAGACGGTTGTGTGCCCTTGGATGTATTTGGTGCACCAGGTGCAATCACTCAAGAAATGCGTGATTACATCTTTGCTAATAAGCCTACTGTTGATATGGAAAATCAGCTTTCCTATTATCAAGCAAATATTACCGGTTCTCTATTCGAATTACCGGCAGGTTTGATACAAGTAGCCGCAGGTTTTGAATATCGAGAGGAGTCAGGTTCTATTCGATATGACGCCGATGCTAATAAAAATAACACGGCTTATTTAAATGCATACTTAGATACTGAAGCTAACCCTCGCGATATTACCGAGTTTTACTTTGAAGCGAGTATTCCTGTATTAGCCGATGTAACCGGTGCTCATAGCTTAGATTTAGAAGTAGCGGTTCGTACCTCAGATTACAGTGACTTTGGACGTACAACTAACCCAAAATTTGCTTTTAAATGGCGACCGATAGAGGATATATTAATACGTTCAAGTTACTCTGAAGGATTCCGAGCGCCTACTTTTGGCGAGTTATACGCAGGGAAATCAGATGCATGGGGTCCTGAGAATGATCCTTGTTGGACAAATACTAGTGCGACACATCCAGGGTGTTTCTCTTCATTGGTTCCTGCCCAAACAGGTATTGATCATGTAATTAGTGGTGGTAACCCAAATTTAACACCAGAGACCTCTGAAAGTGTAACCTATGGTATTGTTTGGACACCAGAGTTTGTTGATGGTTTATCGGTAACATTAGACGGGTTTAACATTAAACAAGACAATGTTATTGGCAACTTAAACTTACAAGTAGTACTGGATCGTAATGCTGAAACAGGTACTCTTTATACTGACAAAATTCACCGCGATGTGACAGGACGAATTGAATCTGTAGAAGCTACTGGCTTGAATTTAGAGTCACGTGAAATTCAAGGTTATGATTGGGAAATTTCTTATAAGTTACCTGACTTTTCCTATGGAGATCTCAGCTTTTCTTTTAACGGTTCTCATTTAACTAAATGGATAGACGATACGACTCCTGATGATGATGCAATTGATTATGCGGATCACTTCAGTGGTGGCTTTGTTGGTGCATACCATAAAAACCGCATGAACTTCGGTATTCAATATTCTAATGAAAACTTTAATGCCAGTTGGACGACATATTACCTACCGTCAGTAATTGATGACTGGGCGACTTCAGAAGAAAAAGAAATTCGCATGGATAGTTACCTGCAACATGATATTCAAATGGGCTATTTTGTCGAATATGGTATTGATGCCAATATCACGTTTGGAGTGATAAACTTGCTTGATGAAGAGCCACCATTTACAGATTCTAACTACCAAGGCGGATTTGAGCAGTTTAACTATTCTAGTCGCGGTCGATATATGTACTTACGCTTGAGTAAAGAGTTCTAATATACGGGTCATCAATAGTGGCTAAACTTCACTGTCGATCAGCATAAGCAGTATTAACGGATAGTTAATATCGCAGGATAAACGCCTTATTTATGAGTTAATTCATCAATGAGGCGTTTTATTATTAGCTTTATAAATATTGCTATTAATTATAACGTTAGCCTTTAAATAAGAATAAATGAATTTAAAGCCTCTCAATGGGCGCCGCAATTTATAGATAGAGGAGTTTGCAATGAAAGTAATATGTGAAACAAATAGATTAACTATCAGACACTTTACTCTCTCTGATACTGAATTTATTGTTCGGTTGTTAAACGAGGAGTCTTTTATCCGTAACATAGTTGATAAGAAGGTACGAACTGATGCTGACGCCATGAACTACCTGAGTAATGGCCCAATATCTAGCTATGATGTTTATAAATTCGGTTTAAGTTTAGTTTTACTAAAAGGCACTGAAACACCCATAGGAATGTGCGGTTTACTCAAAAGAGAAGAACTGAAATACCCAGACTTAGGTTATGCATTTCTACCTGAATTTTGGGGAAAAGGTTATGCCAATGAGGCTGCTAATGCTGTTATTAAAGAAGGTATGGCTGCTAATACGCTAAAGACTGTTTTGGCGGTTACCTCACCAGTTAACTTAAGCTCGATTAGTTTGCTGAAAAAAGTAGGCTTTAGTTCAAAAGGCACAATCGAGTTGTATGGCGACCTAGTTGATTTGTATGAATATAATGTATAAAACGATTAAGCTACATAAACTAGATTGAGAATCGTTTATGCAGCTTAACTGTATATGTGCTTTATTTATAAATTGATCGCTAAAAAAGGCGATAAATTGACAGTAAGCGGATTATAAATTTTCTTCAGCAAAAGACGCTAGTCTACTCCTTACTACCCCATTGAGATTTATAGTGGCACTGCCGGGAAAATCTTTAAAACGTTCAACAATATAAGTTAATCCTGAAGTCACTGCAGTTAAGTAGTTACTATCTATTTGCGCTAAGTTTCCAGAACACACTATTTTGGTTCCTTCTCCGCAACGAGTAATAATCGTTTTTAGTTGTGATGCTGTTAAGTTTTGGCACTCATCAAGTAACACTAAGGAGTTTTGAATACTTCTACCACGCATAAAATTAACTGATTTAAATTGAATGTTAGCTTTCTCCATTATGTAATCAAGACTACCATTCATATTTTCATCTTGTTTATGCAATACCTCCAATGAATCAGTAATCGCGGCCAACCATGGCGCCATTTTTTCTTCTTCAGTGCCGGGTAAAAAGCCAATCGACTCGGCAATTTCAGGGGTACTACGCGTAACAAGCACTTTATCGTATAGGCCGCGTTCAATAACCTGCTCAAGCGCAGAGGCGAGTGCTAATAATGTTTTACCACAACCGGCAGGCCCCGTTAAAATCACTAAATCAATGGTCGGATCAAGTAAAGCATCTAATGCCATACCTTGGTAAATGTTTTTAGGATGAATGCCCCATGCTTGTTTGGCCATTAAACGCTCACGGCTAAGGTCCAATACCGCCAGTTTTTCATCATCCCAGCCGGTCACTTTACCGGCAAAGTGATCACCGTCATCAATTAGGTATTCATTCATGTAGGTATTAGGGAGCACATCTCGTTTAATATAATGTGTGGTATTACGACCTTCAGTTTCACTTTCACATTCATTAACATGTTCCCAAAAGTCACCGTCAAATTTATGAAAACCTTTGGTCAAAAACTTAATATCATCAATGAGCTGATCTGTTCGATAATCTTCAACATACGCTAAGCCAGCGCCCTTTGCCTTTAATCGCATATTAATGTCTTTAGTAACCAGCACTACTTTGCTTGACGATTTTTTCTCTTGGATATGCAAAGCAGCATTAATAATACGGTTGTCATTTTCATTGAAAGATAAGCAACCTGCTTTTTGTTCTAAGGTGTAATCGTTAAAAATTGATAAACAACCACTGGGGTGTTGATCATCATTCTGTGGAAGTTTAACGCCGGCGAGTACTTCTTCGGGGCTAGCGTCAACAAGGGTATCTTCAAGAGCACGTATTGCTACGCGAGCATCGCGGCTGACATCTTTACGTCTGTCTTTAATGGAGTCTAATTCTTCAAGCACTGTCATGGGAACAACCACGTCGTGCTCTTTAAAGGAGAGAAAAGCGAAAGGTTCGTGTAATAAAATATTTGTGTCTAATACGTAAATAATTTTTTCTTCATTCATACTAAGATCTCCGATCTAAGTTAACGGACACAGAAGAATCGTTAAATAAGCACTGGCTTAATCACGTAGTATTCAACTGCTGACTAAAAAAC
>Ga0209395_1004849_pt1 | contig 15489 bp, 9 predicted proteins | sample GOMGulsemesocosm_3_FD_184635 | JGI IMG/M metagenome (GOLD analysis project Ga0209395, IMG submission 184635) | Methane-oxidizing microbial communities from mesocosms in the Gulf of Mexico - GOM9D Gulf of Mexico (SPAdes) (version 2) | ecosystem: Environmental > Aquatic > Marine > Cold seeps... | reverse complement strand
CGTCAAATACAAAGGTGTCGATGTCACCTGGTGTGATTCCTGCCTTAACGACCTCGTCGTTGATCAATGAACCATTCTGATTAGATGAAACCACTCGTACTAACAAAATCTCGTAGTTTCCTGAATATAATTGATTATAATCTTCCACTACCAGCCTGTAGGTACCTGTCTGGTCCAATTGGCAATTGTTTGGAGTAGTATTACAATCAAAGGCAACCGTAGTATTTGCCGATTTAATTGTATTCAACGTACCGTCCGGATTATACAACCAGACTTTTGGGCTTAGACTCGTTCCGCTAGTGTTAACCACTCGAATCTGAACAATCTCACCCGCGCTCGTGTCAAATACAAAGGTGTCGATGTCACCTGGTGTGATTCCTGCCTTAATGACCTCGTCGTTGATCAATGAACCATTCTGATTAGATGAAACCACTTCTACCAATAGAACCTCGTAGTTTCCTGAATATAATTGATTATAATCTTCCACTACCAGCCTGTAGGTACCTGTCTGGTCCAATTGGCAATTGTTTGGAGTAGTATTACAATCAAAGGCAACCGTAGTATTTGCCGATTCAATTGTATTCAACGTACCGTCCGGATTATACAACCAGACTTTTGGTGTTAGACTCGTTCCGCTAGTGTTAACCACTCGAATCTGAACAATCTCACCCGCGCTCGCGTCAAATACAAAGGTGTCGATGTCACCTGGTGTGATTCCTGCCTTAACGACCTCGTCGTTGATCAATGAACCATTCTGATTAGATGAAACCACTCGTACTAACAAAATCTCGTAGTTTCCTGAATAAAACTGATTATAATCTTCCACTACCAGCCTGTAGGTACCTGTCTGGTCCAATTGGCAATTGTTTGGAGTAGTATTACAATCAAAGGCAACCGTAGTATTTGCCGATTCAATTGTATTCAACGTACCGTCCGGATTGTACAACCAGACTTTTGGAGTTAGACTCGTTCCGCTAGTGTTAACCACTCGAATCTGAACAGTCTCACCCACGCTTGCGTCAAATACAAACTCATCAACTTCACCAGGTACTGAGATAGAACCTGAAACAACACCGTCATCAATAAGTGTTGTTTGTGCAATCACAGTTACAGAATAGCAGCCACAACAAACAACAACTAGAGTTCGAATAATTCTAGTTAAACCTATCGTAATTGATACAGGGGGGTACAAAAATTGTTTGGCTAATTTTGCTCTAATGAAAAGTAGAATAAAAACACTAGCAAAATTACGGATAGAAAATGAGTTAACTAAAACTAATAGCCAACTAATAAATTGATTGAAATATTGGGTGGATAGCTTCATGCTTCACCCAGTGCCAGATCACTTAGAGTTAAATTCTTAGTGTTTTGTTCTAAGTACGAACTATCGGGTAATACAATTGAAAGAGATGTATGAACAAATTCAATCTTTGAATAATGAAAAAAAGCCAACTGTAAAGTCATCGGTATTTGATGGTAACAAAGCAACACAGTATTGAACTGTATGGCATTATTGACAGTTACGCAGTCATAATCGGCAATCCGGCTTTCCTTGAATAAGGACCCTAGACTTTCCGTCCCTATCTTTCAATAGGTTTGGTTTTTTATTATTTTGTTTAATTTATATCATACTTCTTTTTCCAATAAAACCTAGTATTTAAGTCGGAAATAGAATGTAAAATAATGCAGAGGGGCGTATATGGTCCGCCCCGTATTGCAAGTAAACTTTGTTAACGGCTACTCCCCTTTTATTGTACATTTTGAAATACAAACCTTATTAATCATTCCAAAAGTTCTTGCTCTTTAACTCCATTATTTATGGACTCCTCAGTAATCGCTGTCGAAATAAATCTGGACGCATGGAAATGATAACCTTTATAAAAAACACGCACCCAGTTGTTATTTCCTGAATTTACCTAAGGTGCTATACACGATGGGCCAGGAGGTAACCCCAAATTAGACTTCAATAGACTGAAATCAAGCGGATCAACGATACCATTGCCATTAAGATCTGGATCCGAATCAAATGTCCCCAAAGCAGCCTTAAGGGCTGAAAAGTCCAGCGGATCCACAATACCATTGTTGTTTAAATCTCCATCACAAAAATTTCCGAAACCATCTCCGTCTGTATCAAGTTGACTGTTACCACCTTTATCAGGAATTAACGGACCATTAGGGACCAGCGCACAGTTGTCATCTATATCCATTACCCCACTTCAACCTCGGGCTTGTCCAACAAACGGTTCAGATTGTGGCTCGCTTCGCGATCACAATCCGACCTTATTCGTTAGTGCATTTACTTACGAAACGATAATATTAAGCTTTCTTACGCAGTCTTTTTGAACTCATCAATCCAAATAGAGCTGTTCCAAACAACCAAAAAGCTGCAGGAATTGGTACTCCACTAACTTGAACTTGGCTTTGACCATAATCTGCAAGTAATTGTTGGCCACCTGCCGCCCATACGCCACCAAAAACATCAGCCAGTATCAACGAGCTAACATCACCGGGAGCGCCTATCACATCAAATTCAAATGATAAAATGGGGAAAGACGAATCACCCAGAGCCGGTAAGACTGGAGCACCAGAAGTACCAAAAAAAGCAAAATCAACCAAACCTGTTACTGCGCTGGCATCATTGATAGACGAAGTATCCCACGGAGGATTGGCCATAGTAGTACCCGTGTAGGACAGTACGGTTGGATCAAAATTTAAGGAAAAACCACCTGCGTCCGGGGCAATATCAAACGTACCAATTACGTCAAGTGAGATCATGCTACCAGCAGCAGCATCAACATCATAATTTGGCTGATCAAATGATACTAAATTTGCTTCCGCCTTTATCGCAACCATACTTAACATGGCAAATGATGCGATGATAATGGAAACTTTACTTATGAGACTTTTATGCATTTTTTATTTCTCCAATTAAATTTTTTATAAAATTAAGGGTGACTTCTCCCCACCCTAAAGGGAGTTTTCCGAAAAATCTGCTGGGTTGCGAGCAGCCAGGCAGGATCTTCGGAGAAAACTTATGGCACTAGACCAGAAGGTCCGGGAGGTTGTCCAAGTTTGCTCTTCAAGACACTGAAATCAAGCGGGTCTACAATACCATTGCCATTTAGATCCTGGTCTGGCGCAAACGGTGACCCCAGAACCGATTTAAGCAAGGAAAAGTCCAGCGGATCCACGATCCCATTATTGTTAAAATCTGCATCACAAACATTGCCATAACCATCATTATCGGTATCACGTTGTGGGTCATTAAATTTAAACATGCAGTTATCAAGCCCATCTAACACCGTATCGTTATCCGCGTCAGGTACCAGAGGATCACTTTCACTTGTATCTACAATGCCGTTTACATTTTTATCTTCCAGTAAATCAGCCCGACCATCGGCATCTCGGTCCAGAAGTATTTCAATTAAATCAAAACGACTGTCGACCTGATTGGCATCGACCGTACAGCTTTCTTCACTGATATAGGGCCTTAAGCTGATATCGCCGAGTGCAGCATTTGTAACGCTCGCCTGAATAGTTCCATTCACGATCAGATGGTAATCTGTGTCCAGTTTTAACAATCGAAGCTCGATATCCTGGCCAGCGTAATTGACTGGTTGTATGGCTGGTTCAATGGTTTCAATACCCGCTTCCCAAGAATGCAAAGTTAGGACCGGGGCAGCCTTGTTGTTAAAGCGAATCTCAATGCTATTATTGAGATCTTGATCTTGTATCAGTCCCAGAGAAGTTATACCTTCCCCATCCAAACGCAGTTGGGCATGGAGGACGGTATTGATCGCATCGATCGTTGCAAAGCTTTCCAGCAGTATGCCGGTACAGGCGCTAGCAGGTAGTTGTACCGTACCTTGAAGTGTACTTTCAGACTCTAATAGAGTTTGGGTTGTGCCGGGATCAACTGCACCCATAAACCAGCGGTCCTCATATTGATCATCGTCAAAGTGGTCCCGGAATAACACGTAATTGATACCGTTAACACCTTCTGGTTTACTGCTTGCGAGTTGCGGATCAGTACCGGCGGCATATTCTTCTGCATTGGTAAAACCATCCAGGTCACTATCCACAGAAGCATCGTTCAAACCCGTATTAAGGTTGTTTGCTACTTCCCATATGTTTGGTAATCCATCACTATCCGTGTCAATAATCTGAGGGAGATAGATCACTGTTAGCGTTTGTGTAGTGGTATTCGCAAACGGACTAGCGTCAGTCGCAACGATTGATAGTAGATTTGAACCCGGGAATAAGGGTTGAGTGTTTGACCAATTGGCGACCTCAGCACCGATTGCAGAACCGCCTACCGTCAATACCCCATTAACGGTTACTGAAGCAATCCCGTTATCGCCCTGCCCCGCATCAGTAGCGGTACCACTAATAGTGATGGTATTTGCAAAAACCACTGCCCCGTTTGCAGGACTGGAAATAGTCAGGTTAGGTAGCGACTGTTCTGATACAGCAATATCTTTTGATAAAATATTTCCGGCAGCATCGTAGGCATAAGTAATGGTCTGTTGACCATTACCGTAATTGACCACCTTCAAGCGGTTTAGATCATCATATTGATAAGCAACATCAAAGGCATATACTGGATATGCCCAACATAACAAGAGTAGAACTATTAATTTATATTTACGTGTCATTTTGCTGCCTTTTTATTTAATCTTTTTCTACATCCATATTTGGGATGAGTGCAGTGCAGTGTTGGGTTAGGTGCATCGATGTATAACCCACCAAATATCCGATAACCATTCAAATTAGAAAGCTATCTTCCATCCTACCTTGCTGCTAATCGTGATAATAAATCTTTCCCAAAAACTCTCCAAACGAGCTACCCACTTTTTTCGCTGAAGGTTTAATTAAATTAAGATATAGCTTTCCAACAGGATCTTTAACTTGAACTCTTAATATATTTTTGAACTTTATTCCAGTGTCATTAATAGCAGGATTTAGAATTGTCGCTGACTTAATTGTATTTACAACGCCACTAACAGATGAATAAATATCAATTATATTGGCTCCATACCTAGAAAATTTCCCCACAGTTTCATGACCAGTAATATCAGCTAGCGTTGAAAATTGTCTCGACAATCCAGAGATAGCACCTTTTGGTCCACCAGTTATTAATCCATTAAATGAGCCTAATGCGTCATAAATACCTTGTAAAATATTTGCATTTCTTTCATATTTAATTCTTTCAAGTTCCCAAAACAAAGCTTCTTGCCTACCCTTTTCTCCTATTGAAAATCTAATTAATCTCTGATTTCTCTGTTCTAGTAAATTGATATCAGTGAGGGTGTTTTTTTCTATCTGGACTACACCACCTTCTGTTGCCATGAACCCTGAAACATCTATAAATTGTATAGGATTATTTAATACATAATTATATAAATTAATGCTCTGACCATTATTCTCACTCCCTTCTAGAAGATCTTTTGAAACAAACCTCCCCACTCCTTTATCATAATACCTAGCCCGAATAAACAATAGATCATCCCCCTCATCCATAACTCCATGTCCTCCCAAATAGGTAAAAGCATTCTGTGATATACCACTTTGATTAACCAGCTTGCCAAATGGATCATAAGCATAACTATCAGTCATCACCTGACTTTGATCAGTCAACGCCACCGTACTACCACGAGAATCAAAATGGTAATAGCGTGTGGTACCATCCGCATTGATTCGAGATATCAGGCCAAGACCATAGATATAATATCCACTGATTGCATTGCTAGCATCAGCTTCCGCTATTACATTAGTCAGATTAGTATTGGTATCCAGAATAAACCGTGTAGTTCCCTCTGAATTTGTCCTGAAATAACGATCGCCCAATCCGTCATAGCCGTAGTTTGTGACATTGCCACCTATCGTGGTTTGTATCAGCCGGTCTTCATAGTCAAAATTATAAGCATCGCTATCCTTGGCAATCATGTTTCCATTGTCGTCAAAACTGTTTGCAATACCGTCAATTGCAGTCATGCGGTTTTCTTCGTCGTAACTGTAGGCAACAGTACCGGGAGTTAGGACTGGGCCTAACGGTTCATTTCGACTTTCCTGCAGTTGATTGCCAATTTTATCCAAGGTATAGATATAACTGGAAATAACACTGGCATCCGATTTTGCATTAACTAAACTGCTTAGCCGGTTACCTTTATCATAGCTATAAGCAGCTGTAGTCCCATTAGGATTGGTAGTGGATACCAGGCGGCTGGCAACGTCATAATTATAGGTCGTTGTGTGAACTAGCCAGTCAGTCACTGTTGCCATACGATTGAGTACATCATATCCGTATGTAACGGTATTATTGCCGGGATATACCAGCGTGGTGCGATTACCATTGTCATCGTATCCATATCCCACCGTATTACCAAAGGGGTCACTATGGAACAGCATGCGGTTGAGTTTATCGTAACTATATGATTGAGTGCCTAAACTGTCCAGCATTTGCAATCGATTTCCATTAGCGTCATAGTCGAAACTGACTGTGCTGCTATCCGGATAGGTGATGGTATTGAGACGATCCAGTTCGTTATAACTGTATTGAATGATCGTTCCGTTGGGTTTGATCAGCTGTTGTAGATTTCCGACAGCATCATAACCGTATTGAGTTATATTTCCCAATGGCTCATTCTTTTTATTTAATCGGTTGAGCGCATCATATTCATAAGTGGTGATGTTGGCATTGGGCTCTTGCATAGAAATGCGATTGCCATTTTCATCATAACCATAGTTGACTATTCCATTGTTGGCATCTGTGACTTTGAGCAATCGTCCGAGGACATCATATTCAAATGATGTCGTTTGATTTTTCGCATTGCTTGTGGCAATAACCCGACCCACTTCGTCATAAACTGTTTGAGTGGTGTTTCCCAGGGCATCACGTGTTGCTATGCGCCGGTTTAGTTGATCATAAGTTGATTCCGCAGAGTGATATAAGGGATCAGTCGTTGATAGGCGGTTGCCATTAGGGTCATATGTGAACTTCGTTTCATTTGTCAAAGCATCGATTACTTTGATCAAATTTCCTATACCATCGTAATGATACTGGGTGGTATTTGCGTTTTTATCCTTGAGAGTGGTCCGACGATCCAGAGCGTCATAGCCATTGACAACAGTATTCGTCAATGGATCCGTAGTCGTCGTTAACAGATCTTTTTCATCATAGGAAAATGTCGTGGTGTTATTATTCCTGTTTGTAGAACTAACACGGTTGTCGTTTTCGTCATAAGCATAGGTGATAACTTTGGCTGTCGGATCAGTAATCGTCAGCAGATTGTTATTGTCATCGTAGCTATAAGTTGTAGTTCGCGTCAGTGCATCTGTTTTACTCAGTCTCCGCCCTACTCCGTCATATGTAAATGATGTTGCCTGATTCAAGGCATCTTTCACTTGTTCCAGGTTACCTTCTATATCATAAGTATTGGTTGAGGTATTACCACGTGCATCTGTAATGGTCAGTGGTAAACCATTGGGATCGTAAGTAAACGATGTTGTGTGCATCAGTGCATCAGTGATTAATTCGACATTGCCTTTTGGGTCGTAGCTGAAGGTCGTTTTGTTACCTAAAGCATCGGTTCGAATCAACGGATTATCGTTGGCATCATAGGTAATGGTCGTGGTGTTATTCTGTGCATTGATCTTTGAAATAACATTGCCACGTTCGTCGTATTCATACTTGGTGATGTTGCCGTTTTTATCAGTGATCTGTATGCGATTCCCTGCCGTATCGTATTTATAGTTTGCAAAACCGCCATTGGCATCTTCTTCCTTGGTAAGGCGTAACATACTGTCATGGACATGCGTAGTTAGATTTCCCAGGGCATCGGTAAAGGTGGTTGTACGGTTGGTTTCTTCATAATTAAAAATAGTCTGCCCACCTTTTGCATCGGTCTGATAAGTCACCACACGACGTACTGCGTCATAAGTATTATTGACTATCTCGTTACCACGAGGATCAATGATGCTGATAATTTGATGATTACTATCATAATGATAAGTTGTAATGTTTCCATTTGGATCAGTTGCTGTTATCAAATCACCATTAGCATCATAGCCAAACTGTACAGTACGTGCTATCGGATCCGTAATAACGGTTATACGACCAGCTGTATCATAAGTAAAATCAATATTACGTCCTGCAGTATCAACAATAGTGTTGAGCTCACTGCCAATGTAACTCAGACTAATGGCATTGTTGTTTTTATCAGTCACTGAAACAAGCTGACCGGATGTGTTGAACTGATAACGTATAAGGTTTTTCTTTTGTAGCGTATAAGCACCGCCACCCTCATCGATTAAGGTATCAAACACAGCTGACTGAGGCGTAAATCCACCAATGCCATCAGGTGACCAGGTTTTAGTAGAGCCATCACCCCAACGGATGGTGATATTGCCGTCAATTTCTATAACCAGACTGGTGTTCCAGTTATGCATCCAGTTATAGCCTAACGGGCCATTCTTCTGATCGCGGGAATTATAATTCCGTTCGAAGCCCAAAGGCATGGCAATACCAGGGATTAGCAGGTCCTGATGCTGATAATAATAGTTTCCTGTTGCAGTATTGACTGGATCAGGGGATCTCCCTGTAGAACTAGTTCGATCAAATACAGTCGATTCAGGAGTCACTTGAATGTTGCGTGTCCAGGATGTAAAGGTATCATGATCTAAGGTATAGCTAGGAAACTCACTGCTACCTACTGGTATTAATTTAATTGTATGAGTTTTACACGATAATCCGTTAATGCTGTAATTGCCATTATTATCAATCGTACCTGTTACTCCACTTGCTGTAATGATTGCGTCGGCACTGGTTAACGGATTTCTATTTTGGTCAGTCAAACTACCAGTTAGATTTTGTCCTTCCTGACAGGCTCGGAAATCAAGCCCACTGACGCTGGTTCCTGATAAAGTTTTGGTATGAGAGGCCGGACTGAAAGTATAACCAGCTAGATCTGGTGTAATGGTATATGAACCGTCCACCAAGTTTGAGAAAACATACTGACCACCCGCATCAGGATTGGTACTTAATGTTGTTGCACCCGTTAAGTCTACATTAATACCTGGTAGATCAATTCCTGCAGGACCCGTCAAGTTTCCTGATAATGTTGGCACGGGAGATGGAATAGTCGAAAGTAGATGTAGAAAATCGCCACAAACCCAGCCTGTGGCTGTAAGTGAGGATAAGGGTGTGTCTATCTGATACCAGTTACTAAAACACCCGTCTCCAGAAGGTGCAGAACCTTGGATCACAAACCGCTGTCCGTCATATACACTATCACGCACCGAACTACCTGGATTGACACGAACATTAAGCCCCAGATTTCCTGTATTTATAATTTCGGCCTGAGTACCCAACGATTCTTCTACGCTATAGGTCGTACCTTGATAAACACCCGCAATCCAGGCTGCACACCAGCCGGTGTTACCACAGGGTAAATAAATCCGGTACCAAATATCGCTGCCCTGTACACTTTGTTCGAAGGCGACATATTGCTGATCATTTCTAACTTCTGTAACGATAGATGAATTAACACTTGGACTTTCGCGGACATAAAGATTTGCTTCATTTGTAATCTTGACCTGCACGGGACTAATAGTTGTTGATGCAACATCACAGACATCGCCCCGGCCATCATTATCAAAGTCCAGTTGGCTGGTGTTTGGCACAAAAGGGCAATTATCGAAAATATCCCGAATGGTATCGAGATCACGATCCAATGCCTCTCCTGATATAACAGCATCTTCCGATACTACGACTGTCCGTTCAGTTTGCGCCAACATACTGCCATTGACATTAACATTCGCCTGCGCTGTGATTAATGAGCCTTCTACCGCAGCGCTGTCCACGTGATCCCAAAATCGAATGGTGCGTACTTCGCCGGGGACTAAATCCCCTAATTGCCATTCCATGACATCACCGGTATTGCAATAGGTCCCACTCGTACAAAGACTCCAGGTCGGTGAAGATTTGTTCGATTGCATGTCATAAAAATGCATGGGCACTACCGCTTGCAATACGACATTGCTTACGGTCGCACTGCTGTTATTGGCGACGGTCGCTGTAAATTCTAAAACTCTACCATCCTCTATCGGATTGGCACTGGCGGTTAAAGTCAGTTCCAACGGGGTCGGCACTAAGCTGACAGCTACGACTTCCGTGGAGCGTGTTTCTTGTACTGATCCATCCGCTAAGGTGGCGATTAGGCTGGCATCTAACAATAAGAGTTGCCCTGCTGACAAGCCAGTATCAATCAGGACTGTTAAGCTTCTAACTCCATCTAACCCTGCTTGCATGCCTGTTAATGGCCAGTGCACACTACCATCACTTTCGGTGCCTCCGTCCGATGCGGAGACTAGATTTACACCAACAGGGAGTGCTGCGCTTAATGTGCCACTCGTGATGTTCTGCCCACTTTGATTGGAGAACTGTAATTGATAACTTAGGGAGGCACCTGCAACTACTGGATTATCACTGGCCTGTACAGTTAACTCAAGTTTAGCGCTGTCTTCCGACACTACGACTGTCCGTTCAGTTTGCGCCAACATACTGCCATTGACATTAACATTCGCCTGCGCTGTGATTAATGAGCCTTCTACCGCAGCGCTGTCCACGTGATCCCAAAATCGAATGGTGCGTACTTCGCCGGGGACTAAATCCCCTAATTGCCATTCCATGACATCACCGGTATTGCAATAGGTCCCACTCGTACAAAGACTCCAGGTCGGTGAAGATTTGTTCGATTGCATGTCATAAAAATGCATGGGCACTACCGCTTGCAATACGACATTGCTTACGGTCGCACTGCTGTTATTGGCGACGGTCGCTGTAAATTCTAAAACTCTACCATCCTCTATCGGATTGGCACTGGCTGTCAACACAAGTGAAACTGGGGTATCTGCGAGCGCAGGCTTAGAATAAAGAAAACATACCGATATAATAACTAGGAAAAAAATCAAACAATCAACTTGAAAAGAAACCTTTGTTTTCATGGTAACAGACCATCTCAGTAAAAAACCATAAGGCTTTATTTGACAGTTACGCAGTCATGGTCGGCAATCCGGCTTTCCTTGAACAAGGATCCTTGACTTTCCGTCCCTATCTTTCGATAGGTTTGGTTTTATTATTTGTTAAGATAATTTATAACATAATAAATTACTAATAAAAACGTAGTATTTTTATCAGGAAATTAATACCGTAATTGCCAGAAAAACTCTGCTCTGTTAATTTTATATGCTTCTCCGCTAACTAGCCTTCAGTATAACTACAATAAGGATAACGATTACAGCCTAAAAAAGTCTTCCCTGCCTTTTTTCCTTTTCTAATAGTTCGCATGATCATCATACCGGTTTCACATTCTGGACAGGGTTGATCTGTCTGTTTTACGTTCTCTCTTGATTTCCCTGGCTTGCCTTTATCATCAGGAAGTGTGGCGTTGCATTCAGGATAGTTCCTACACCCCCAAAAGAAACCGTTTTTACTTTTACGTCTGACTAAAGCATGCTCACATTGAGGGCAATCAAATCTTTCTGAGGTGGTTTCTAATGTTTTAAATGCATTAGGTACACTTTGTTTTACCTGTTCAGTTAATCGCCTGACCATGCTCGCTTGGTCTTGCACAAACTGTATGGCATTGCCTTTTCCCTGAGCAATATCTTCCAGTGCCTGTTCCCAAACTGCTGTGGTGGCAGGATCTTTGATAGGTTCTGGCAGTGCATCGATTAACGTTCTGGCTTGCACGGTACTGACTAGGTTATTCTTGCCCTGTTTACTGATAAATTTGCGTTTTAACAGAACTTCAATAATTGATGCTCTCGTGGCTTCTGTCCCAATGCCTGAGGTTTCTTTTAGCCATTTTTTTAATACCGGGTTTTTAACTAATTTACCTATATTTTTCATTGCCTGAATCAGAGTGCCTTCAGTATAGCGTGCAGGAGGTTGCGTCTGTTTATCTTCTATTCTTGTATCGATTACTTTTAAGATATCCCCTTTTGTAATGTGCGGTAGTTGTTTTGTTTTTTCATTACCGCTATCAGCATCCTGCAAAGCTATCTTCCAGCCCAAATCAAGCTGTTGTTTTGCCGTGGTTTGAAAAATATCTTCTGCTACTGTTATTTCAATATGGGTTTGATCGAATAGATACGCTGGATAAAACTGTGCCAGATAGCGTCTGCAGATCATGTCATAGAGCTTTGCTTCTGTATCTGTCAGTTTTGTGGTGAGTTTGCTGCCGGTTGGGATAATGGCATGGTGAGCAGTGATTTTTTTATCATTCCAGACTTTAGATTGAAGTGTTGCATCAGCCTGTTTTGCTATTGTCTGGTATTTCTCAATTGTTTGTAAGCTTTCGAGTATTTCTGGTGCAGCTTCATGTTGCGATTGTGGCAGGTATTGGCAATCAGTTCTTGGGTAACTGGTTAATTTATGTGTTTCATACAGTGCTTGAGCAACATCTAATACTGCTTGTACGCCCATGCCAAAACGTTTGGAGGCTTCTTGTTGCAGTGTCGATAAGGCAAATAATAGTGGTGGATCTTCTTTAAATCGTTTTGTCGTTACGGTGGTTACTTTAGCGTCTTTACCCTGACATCTTTTTGCCACAACTTGCGCCGACGATTGACTGAGGCAGCGGCTCTTTGAATCTAGGTCTATGCTGGTATTACTTGAAGTAGTTTGTTCTGATGGATTACTCGGTAGGTCTGTTATTGCATTAGGTACTTTCCATTGAGCCGTAAAGACATCACTGCCCTGCCCGCTGGGTTTAAAATCAGCCACAACATCAAAATACGCTACGGGCTTGAAGTTTTCTATACTTTGGTCACGATCTACCACCAGTTTTAAGGTCGGTGTTTGCACACGGCCAACCGACATCACGCCTTCATACCCTGATTGTCTGGCTGATAAGGTATAGAGACGCGATAATGTCATCCCTACTAGCCAATCTGCTTTTGACCTTGCTGAAGCTGCCTGATACAAGTTTTCTGTTTGTTCTCCTGGCAACAGGTTATCTAATGCCTGCTGAATACTTTTCTCATCCAGTGCGGATAGCCAGAGTCGTTTTACGGGGCCTTTCCACCCCCCTTTTTCCATCACTTCACGCGCTATAGCTTCACCTTCTCTATCTGCATCAGTTGATATCACTATTTCATCAGCCTGTTTAAACAAACAGACAATAATTTGATATTGCTTCTTGGCCTCTTTTCTGACTTTTAATCGCCATTGGCCTGGAATAATGGGTAAGGTGTCCAGTCGCCATTGTTTGAGCTGTGGATCATAATCATCCGGTGCGGCCATCTCCAGTAAATGACCAAAGCACCAGGTTACGATTGTTTGATTACCTTCAAAATAACCATTATTTCGTTTATTAACCCCTAACACACGTGCTATATCTTTTGCCTGACTGGGTTTTTCACATAAATAGAGTCGTTTCATTTAGCTATGTCACCGTTAAGTGTAGAAAATATATGACACATGAGTAGTAGTGTTTTCGGCTAGTACGACGACAGATAAAATACTAAGTTTTATCAAAAGCTTGTCATTTAGACCAGCGGGAGAAATCTTATCTCTATTGAGTGTATAAAGATTTCTCCCGCTGGTCGAAATGACAAAAGTATTTTTATAACTCCACATTTAACGGGGACATAGTGTTTCATTTTATTACTCTTAGAACTTACCTTATTGGCCCTGAATCTGTTGCTCGATAATGGTTTCTATCTCAGCTTTAACGCCGGTAGGATTGGCTATATTGATAAATCGAATATCCACATCATCGGTTCCTGAAGAGGCAAATTCCAGAATACCGATATTGAGTAAGCGGTCTAATAGGCCTTGTCTTAATCCTATCGTGCGTATTTCTGCAAAACGTATGTGGGTAACATTTCGTGTCACAATACCTTTGTTAAAAGTCAGCCCATGGGAATCAATCAGCAATGTGGTCCCGTAATAATTAATCAATACTGTTAGCAATATCCAGATGATCCCTACACTACCAATCATCTGTGTGCTATTAACTAACACCTCCCCATTAACCCAAGCAGACAAGCCTTTAATGTCTAGAATAGATAAAACCATACCCCATAATTCAACTGTAAATAGCACCAAAACCAAAGCAATGACTAGCAATGGAAAGTACAATAAATAAGTTCTTAGTGCTGGATGAAAAGTCTTTTTGATATCATCCATTGAAGGGGTTTGTTGTTAATTACCCTTGGGTAGTTCTAACTTTTTTGGAATCCTTTTAATCACAAACCCTGCTGACTCATTGCCAATTTCTAATAAATCGATTCGATACTGATGCAAAGATTCATTGATTAGTAAATTACGCATCTTTACTGCCGTATCAAAATTCTCAAATGGCTGTTGATCCAAATTATAGATAGTCACTGTTTCATCACGCATTTATCACACTCATCTAAGCCATAACAGTCCTGTTTTATTTTTTACTCTTATTTGTTTGCTGTGCTTTTTTCCTGATTTTTTTCTCGGTATTTAATACTGTCAATACACACCGAATCTATAAAAAAATAATCGGCTGATAATCGTTGTTCAGATCTCACTTCACCCCCTTCGTCAGTCCAGCTTTCTTGTCGCAAGCTCCCTGTTAAAAAAACTCTGCTGCCTTTTTTTAAAACCCTTAATGCTTCTTCTGCACGATAGCCCCAAATATCAACGGAGTACCAAAAACCGCCTTTATCTTTAAACTCTTCGCCTACGGGCCGGTCAAAATAGACTCGCATATTAACGACTTTTCTTTGCTCTTCACCCACTAGCACAATACTTAAAACAGGCGCTGTACCTAAATTACCTATACCTTGAAATTGATTAATCATCTTTGTTTCCTAAGCAGTTATATCTTATAGATTACGTTAACAACTCCCATCAAAAATCCAAGTTAAAACCCTAAATAAAATTTAATCGATTTCCTCTGAATTTCTTTATATTTTTTATCATAGCTATATACAAACCATAGGTTGACAATTGAAATCATCCGTTTAATTCCCCTCTTTAGCAAAGAGGGGTTAGGGGAGATTTGAACTTTAAAATAGGATGCTTTAATTCAATACCTTATCCTTTTTATAAAATCCCCCTCAATCCCCCTTTTTCAAAGGGGGAGGCTAAAACCAGGAATTTTCATTTTTTCTAAATTAACCTGTGGTAAGTTCATAGTCATATTTTTTATTGCACATCTCTAAGGTATTTCCTAAGCCGCCTAATCCCATTTAAACGTAATGAGTGGGCCAGGTTTAGCTTTAATGCTGATTGATTAAATCTTAAATACAGATCTTGCAAGTCTTGTGGCTGGCGCAATAGAAAATTTTTACCTTCAATATTGTTTAATACCAAATAAGTTCCTGATTACCCATAAGTTTCCGCAACTTTAATTGAAAACTATAGTCGAAGAAATAGGTTACTCTGGAGATAAGGTCATGAGCAAAAATAAAGTTCAGTTTCAGGCAGGTTACAGTTTAATTGATTTG
>Ga0209395_1004843_pt1 | contig 15513 bp, 15 predicted proteins | sample GOMGulsemesocosm_3_FD_184635 | JGI IMG/M metagenome (GOLD analysis project Ga0209395, IMG submission 184635) | Methane-oxidizing microbial communities from mesocosms in the Gulf of Mexico - GOM9D Gulf of Mexico (SPAdes) (version 2) | ecosystem: Environmental > Aquatic > Marine > Cold seeps... | reverse complement strand
ATTTTCTTTACCAATTGATTTTAATATTGATTTGGCTTTGTTAAACCAAGCTTATTTACAATTACAAAAAGCAGTACATCCAGATAAATTTGCGCATAATAGTAGTAAAGAGCAATTATTAGCGGTGCAAATGTCAGCAGAAATTAACGATGCATTGCATGTCTTAAAACATCCACTAAAACGCGCTGAATATATGTTAGCTGAACGTGGTGTTGATATTCGAGCTGAGCAACAAACATTGCAAGACCCAATGTTTTTAATGCAGCAAATGGAGCTAAGGGAAGAACTTGAAGATATCAGTTCTGAAAATGATCCTGAGGCAGCAATAGAAGCATTTGATAAAGAAATTAAAACGCTTGAAAATGATTTTCATCAGCAACTAAAAGCTTTGATAAATCAAACTGAATTAGTAGAACTAGAGCGCGCGGCTGATATAGTGCGTAAACTAAAATTTATTTATAAATTACGTGATGAACTTGAAAGGGTTGAAGACTCTTTATTTGATGATTAAGTTTAACTCGACGTATAACATTAAAATGGCAGTACTTTAAATGGCATTATTGCAAATTGCTGAGCCGGGGCAGAGCGCGGCACCTCACCAACATAAGTTAGCGATTGGAATTGACTTAGGTACAACCAATTCATTAGTCGCAACCGTTTTAAGTGGTGAAGCGAAAACTTTGGCTGATAAAGATAATCAAGTCATGTTACCTTCAGTCGTTCACTATATGCAAGATGGCATTGAAGTAGGTGCTAATGCTTTTAAAAATGCGGCTTTAGATGCTGAAAATACCTTAGTATCGGTAAAGCGATTTTTAGGTAAATCAAAAGCAGATATCGAAGCTGAATACGCACAACTACCTTATAAACTATCAGAGCAAGATGGCATTTTTAATATTGAAACTTGCCAAGGTCCAATCAACCCAATTCAAGCATCAAGTGAAATTTTAAAAACCTTAAGAAATCGCGCTCAAGATTCTTTTGGCGGTGATGATATTACCGGTGCGGTTATTACAGTGCCAGCGCATTTTGATGATGCACAACGTCAAGGTACAAAAGATGCGGCGGAGTTAGCTGGATTAAATGTACTTAGATTATTAAATGAACCAACTGCTGCAGCTGTTGCTTATGGCTTAGACTCTGGTCAAGAAGGTATAATTGCTGTATATGATTTAGGCGGTGGTACGTTTGATATCTCAATTCTACGTTTATCTAAAGGTGTATTTGAAGTATTAGCAACCGGTGGTGATGCAAGTCTCGGTGGTGATGACTTTGATGCTTTATTAGTTGAATACTTTAAACAGCAAACTAAGCAAAATGAATTAGATGCTCCGACTTTACGATTGTTTATGAGTAAAGCAAAAGCATGTAAAGAAGCACTAAGCCAATATAAAAAAGTTAATGTTGTATTAGAGTTTGCACAGCAAAGTCATACAGTTGAAGTAAGCAAAGAATTATTCAATGAATTAGCTGCTCCATTAGTTAAAAAGACACTACGTGCATGTCGTCGTACAGTAAAAGATGCCGGCATCACGAATGAAGAAGTACTCGAAGTGGTTATGGTTGGTGGCTCTACGCGTATGCCACTTGTACGTGAACAAGTAGGTCACTTTTTTGAAAAACTACCATTAACTTCAATCGATCCAGACCAAGTTGTTGCTATCGGCGCTGCAATTCAGGCTGATATATTAGTCGGTAATAAACCTGACTCTGATATGTTATTACTGGATGTATTGCCTTTATCTCTAGGTTTAGAAACCATGGGTGGTTTAGTTGAAAAAATTATTCCACGCAATACCACAATACCAGTAGCACGCGCACAAGAGTTTACCACTTTTAAAGATGGTCAAACGGGCATGGTACTTACTGTATTGCAAGGTGAGCGTGAATTAGTTGATGATTGTCGTGCACTTGCAAAATTTAGCTTAAAAGGTATTCCACCTATGGCGGCAGGCGCTGCACATATTCTGGTTACTTTCAAAGTTGATGCTGACGGTTTATTAAGTGTGACAGCAATGGAAAAATCAACAGGTGTACAAGCAGAAATCCAAGTAAAACCATCATTTGGTTTATCTGATGATCAAGTTGCACAAATGCTAAAAGACTCTATGAGTTTTGCTAAAGAAGATATGCAAGCGCGAATGCTCAAAGAGCAACAAGTAGAAGCGTTACGCGTTATCGAAGCGATAAATGCTTCTTTATCTGAAGCGAAGGGCTTATTGTCAGAAACTGAACTTGCAAGCTTAGAAGCTGAAATTAATAAACTAATACAGTTACGCGATACAGCAACAACACCAGAGCAGCTAAAAGTGGGTATTACACAACTTGATAATGCAAGTTCAGACTTTGCTGCACGTAGAATGGATGATTCAATTAAAAAGGCCCTAACAGGTCAATCAGTTGATCAAGTTTAACGATATTTATTTTAGAAAATATTAAAGCCGATTTACATCGACGAGGTTAATAATAAAATGCCACAAATTGTTTTTTTACCACATGAAGAATTATGCCCTGAAGGCGCAGCAATTGAAGCTAGAAAGGGAGAAACTTTACTTAATGTTGCTCTAAAAAATGGTATATCAATTCCACATGCATGTGAAAAGTCATGTGCATGTACAACTTGTCATTTAGTGATTCGAGAAGGTTTTGATTCACTAGAAGAAAGTGATGAGCTTGAAGACGATATGTTAGATAAAGCATGGGGTTTAGAGCCTGAGTCACGTCTTGGTTGTCAGGCAATCATCGCAGATGAAGACTTAATTGTAGAGATTCCAAAATACAATTTAAATATCGTAAACGAAGATCACTAATATAAAACACAATTTAATATTAATTGATTAGATAAAGCCAATAACATTGTTGTTATTGGCTTTTTTAATTGCAGTTCAATAAATTAACATAAGATATAGCAATTAGTTTAGCTTCAGCATTTATCAAAGCAATATCTGATACTGAAATCTAACTTTATAGATAAAGTGATAGAAATATTTGTGAATTATTGATTGATATGCTTTTTGGACCTTTAAATGGAACTTGAAAGAAGGTAAAATAAAATCTAATGGATTATTTGTCGCTAGATATTAAAGAAAGGATGTTTTATATGAGTGATATAGTATTAAATTCAATAAGAAAATATGGTGGGGTTGCAGGTAAAGCATATGCTGTAAGTGAATTATTATATAGTCAGTTTTTTAAAAATGAAAAAGATGCAAATGAATTTTATAAAGCTATTTTTCCTAGTTTAAAAATAACCTACGCTAAATATGGTAGAGAGTCAGAGGAATTTAATAATCTTTTATCAGCTTTAGCAAAACATGCGCCGATAGGAGCTAAAAAAAGTAACTTTAAAAAAAGATATCTTAAAAATAAAGAGGGTTGGAAACAGTTACCTAGTAATCCCAATTTAATACCTTTTGGCTTTTGGTGGTAATATGGAAAAAAATACCATTAAATGGAAAATAATGTTTTTTGCTATTTTTTTTATGGTATTAGTTTCGATATTTGAAGCTGCAACAATTCCTGAAATAATAGCACCAACACATCCAATGATTTTATCGTTTAGTTTATTACTTTTTGATTTAATCATTTTACTTGGTACTTATAATTACGCTTTTAGAAAAAAAATCGTCAAAAATAAAATAATATGGCAATCATCACTTTTATTATTTTATATCGTTAATACTTTAGCCTTAGGGTTTGAATTTTATAATAGATCTGACGGTTATGAAGCATATGACATGATACACATAATTATTTTAAAAATTGTTATCGTAGTATTTATGTCTTATCCAACATACTTATATTACAAAAGTGATCTTAAAATTATATAAATTGAATTAAATTTCGCTTTTTAAATAGTATATCGATCCCACATGCATGTGAAAAGTCATGTGCATGTACAACTTGTCATTTAGTGATTCGAGAAGGTTTTGATTCACTAGAAGAAAGTGATGAGCTTGAAGACGATATGTTAGATAAAGCATGGGGTTTAGAGCCTGAGTCACGTCTTGGTTGTCAGGCAATCATCGCAGATGAAGACTTAATTGTAGAGATTCCAAAATACAATTTAAATATCGTAAACGAAGATCACTAATAACGATTAAACATCTTAAATATAAGTTTTTTAAAAAAACTTTAAGAGCCAATAACAGACATGTTGTTGGCTTTTTATTTTAAAATTAAACATAATCTGTTCTACTCTTTGTCGCTATGATAGCAGTAATTTCTGGAGCTAAAGCTGTAGAACAATTTAAATAAAACGACTTTCATATTCAGGTTAAAAACCTCACCGTTGATGAGTTCTATTTTCTCTAAATGATATATATTTTTTATTTAGAAATGAAGCATGAAGAGAAGATTTATGAATACTAAACACTTCAAAAAATTTAAAAGTTGACCTTATAAAATTATCACGTTAAAGCCAACATTAATGTATTTTTTATAACTTTTGAACTAGGATAATTGATATCTATAATAGCTGAATAGGGTAGGTAGATGAATAAGCACATACTGATTGCACTGATCGGAACTATGCTCATTTTACTAGGCTGTACTGACGTTCAAGAAAGTACGTCTGTGGGTACAACAGTTTCGGCCATTGATACCGAAAAAAACGTAGAAGAAAGCCAAGCAATCGTTTTATTATCAGGTTTGCCCACATTAGATACCAAAGATAGTATTGCCATTATTGAAGTGGATCCTGAGTCAAAAAACTTCGGTAATATATTATATGATTACCCTTTACCTAAATTTGATGCTCCTTTACACCATTTATATTACAGCCCTAACGGACGCTTATATGCTACAGGATTAGGAACACAGTGCAGTTTAGCTGAAATTGGTTTAGCAAGAAACGCACAGTCTAAACCTATAATTACTAAAGTTGAATGCATTGATACACAAGGACAAAGTGTCGGAGAAGACATTATGTGGCACAGTGTTAATGGCAAGCTACACATGTTTGTAACTTTTATGGGCGGAACAGATTTATCACAAGTTGACGCTGGATCAATCGGTGTCTTTGATCCCCAAACAAACAAAGTGCTTAAAATCATTGAAGCGAGAAAAAGCCAAGTTGGAGAAGGGAAGCCATATATTATGTATCCCCATGGAATATCTGCCTATGAAGACCGTATGGTTGTTACTTCCACGGTTCACCCTAACTTGACTGATGGTGTTGGAAATGCTGTCACTGTGATTGACTTAAACACCTTCGAACCGATTGAAAACATAGTGACAGAAGACGCTAAACCGGTAGGTTTTCCATCATCACCAGTTGAAGTATTATTTATTCGCCCTAGTATTGTTGAAGGAGTAAAACCTGCAGTTTTAGTGAATACTATGTTTGGCTTTGAAACGTGGAAAATTCCCTATGACGCCAAAACTAAAATTTTTGCCAAACCAGAAAAACTATATGATGGCTCAACGGCAGGAACGGGGGTGCCACTAGAGTTTTATGGTAATGATAATGAGTTGTTTATTAGTCATGCTATACCAGGTCTAGTTAAAAGATATGACTTAAAGTCGCTGCCTGAGCTGGTGCCTTCAGGAAAAGACATTAAATCTGAACTAGGCGCTCATCATATGATTTTCTATTCATCGGCTTCGGGTCGAAAGCTTATTGCTATACAAAATAACTTATTAAATTTGGGTAATGCTAAAGACAACGATCCAACAGATGTTGACTTTATTGCAAAAGTAAATGATCACTCAATTACTGTGCATGATTTAACAACAGGTGAGCGATTAGGAATGATTAATTTTAAAGATAAATACATGAAAGGTATTGATAATATAGAGGCCTTATTTGGCTCAGGGTTTACGCATCATCATTAGCTAATATGCCTAATCTTAACTCACTAGTAAAAGTATTTTTTTTGAGTGTGGTAATTACTGTCACTAGTACTTATTTCTTTTCAATGAGTAAGAAACCAGATACTCAATTAGTTGAATTTACGGCCCCTTTTATCTTTGGTCGCTTCCAAATCCCCAAAGAAAATCCGTTAACAGTTGAATCGGTTAAGTTAGGTCGTCGTTTATTTTATGACCCTTTATTATCTAAAAACAATAAAATTTCTTGCGCAAGTTGTCATAAGCAATCGCTCGCTTTTACAGATGGTCTAGCCCTCTCTGTTGGGGGGTCCGGTAAGAAGTTAGCTTTTAACTCCATGAGTTTGGTGAATTTGATGTGGGGGCCAAAGCATTTTTTTTGGGACGGACGCTCTAACTCTTTAGAAAATCAAGCATTACAGCCAATTGTGCATATCGATGAAATGGATAGCAATCTTGATGATTTGATAGAAGAGCTCAGTGAAGTTAAAGCATATCAAATACTTTTTGGCCAAGCATATGGTGAACTTAATGCTGTGAGTATTGCTAAAGCATTAGCCAATTTTCAACGTACCTTGATTTCATCAAATTCACGCTACGATCAATTTTTGCGTGGAGAAGTATCATTATCAAAGCAGGAAGAGCTCGGTAGAAAGTTATTTATGGCGCACCCCGATACTAAAATTTCACTGAGGGGGGGGAACTGCATCGATTGTCATAGTCAGTTCCTCACCAGTGGTTTTACTGCCGCTTTTGATGGTTTTTCAAATAATGGTTTAGACAATGATGAAAATTTATCAGAAGGTTTATATGGGTTAACAAAACTTGAATCACATAGAGGTTTATTTAAAGCCCCTACTTTACGCAATATTGCTGTTACAGCGCCTTATATGCATGACGGCAGATTCAAAACGTTAGAGGAGGTTTTAGCTCATTACAATGGTGGCATTAAAATAAGTAAAACACTTAGTCCGCTAATAGTTGAAGCTGACAATTTGGCTAATATGCAAGGTGAGCACATCAGTCTAAATTTGGAACCACATGAAGTAGAAGCTATTATTTCATTTCTGCACACTTTAACGGATGAATCATTTCTAATCAATAAAGCTTTTTCTGACCCCTTTACAGCGGGAGATTTAAATGAATAAATTATTTAAAATAGTGAGTTTGGTTAGCACATTACTATTAATATCTATCGTGACTATTTGGTACCACTCTTTACCTAAACAACTTACTTTACGTTTTTATCCTTTTTTAGGGAATAAGCCGCTAGTGTTAAATGATGAAAGGTACACTAACCCGGGGGGCGAAGGAGTTTTTAGCATTAGAGATTTTCAGTTTTTTATTAGTAACCTTATGCTGATAAATAATGGAAATAATTATACAGAGCAAGAAAGTTATCATCTCGCGAGGTTTGATGTTGGCAAAGCTTTCTATGAAATTATGATTCCAGAAATTTCAGTTTTTAATTATCAACAATTGATTTTTAATGTAGGCATTGATAGAAAGGCTAACGGAACTATCGTGTTCGAGGGCGATCTTGATCCAAATAGCCGGATGGCGTGGAATTGGCAAGTCGGATATAAATTCTTGCTTATCGAGGGAAGCTTATTTACCCAAGAGAAGCAACAACCTTTGATTTATCATATAGGTTTTAACGAAAGTTATACTCGGCTTGATTTTCCTCTTAATTCAAATACAGTTTCAAATGACGGAATAATGAAGCTCAAAGTTGATATATTGGTACTATTTAACCAAGTTGAGCCCATTGATATGAATGAAACTCCAAAGGTGAAGTTTTACCCTGAAGATGTAGCAAAAATAGCGAATGGTTTTCAATACTTTATTACTATTATGTGAAAAACTTATTCTTACAGAACTTGTTAAGTAAACATTCAGTGGAATAGATTTTTCATCACAGTTTTAAATTATAAAAATTATCGTTTTGTGGCTAGGATAGCTGTCGTCCCAGCATCAGATGCGGGGGGGAACACTGTCATTTTATCTAAAGTCACTTTAATGCTCACGGCGCCACCACTTTCTATATCATTACTACCTAGTTCACAATTAAAGTCACCTAATAAGCTGGCGTAATATGTTTCAAAATGCTCAAACTGAATCCACCAATAATTAGCCTTATCTTCTGGTTCGTGGGTCCAAAATGTCACTTCACCAATACCGATAGTTTCCCCTGGTTCAATATGCAACGTTTTTCCCGCATTATAGGCATCTGCTTTATAATTATGTAAAAAACTTACATTGTATATTGTTTCCCCAGTTAAATTAGTGATGGAGACATTTAAATTTCCTTTGTTCATAGTTTTTACCTTAATATTTTTATAGTTTGAATTTTAATTATTAACAGCATTCTAAGCATAGGCAAAATATTAACTTATGAAGAGATTTTGATAAAAAATAATTTAAAAAGATGACTTTACAAATTTAGTAAGAAATATCCTGATTTTATATTAGTAATATATCTGGATATTGATTAGTAAACTATAATGCTGGGTATGTAGTTAAAATAAAGAATATGAAATGAAGCAAAACCGACGAAACGGCGAATTAATAAATGAAGAAGTATTATTTAAAGATAATGAAGAGTTAGTATCAACTACCGATTTAAGAGGCGTTACAACTTATGCAAATGATATTTTTTGTCAAGTCGCAGGATATGAGTCCCATGAGCTAGTTGGTAAAAATCATAATATAGTACGACATCCAGATATGCCTACTGCGGCGTTTAAAGACTTGTGGGATCACCTTAAACAAGGTAACTCTTGGCGTGGTGTTGTTAAAAATAAATGTAAGGATGGCCGCTATTATTGGGTTGATGCTTATGTAACACCCATTATTGAAAATGGTAAAGTGACGGGATATCAATCTGTCAGAGTAAAACCAAGTGAGCAATTAAAACAAACAGCGCAAAAAGCTTACGATAGTATTAATAAAGGTGACTTAAGCTGTATTTCAGAACTAACAGCTAGTAAAAAGAGATTGATATCATTTTCTGTTATCGGTGTATTAAGTATCGCATTTGCCTATCAATTTGGTCTTTTTTCTATGGGGCTATTTCTATTTTCTATTGCGATATTAGCTGTTATTTTTAGAAATGAATTAGTTCAAACGCCAATAAAAATAGCACAGTTACAAACTGAATTTGATAGCGTCAGCCGTTTTGTTTATTCAGGTAAGGGCGCACAATCAATCATAAACTTTCACTTAGGGTTAAATAAAGCGAAAGTGAGAACGATTTTAGGTCGATTTGTTGATTTAAGTAAAAACTTGCAGCAAGTAGGGCACAAATTAGACTCAACATCAGATCAAGCCCAAGAAAGTATTGAAAATCAAAAGTGTGAGCTTAATCAAATCGCAACAGCAATGGATCAAATGGCAGCATCTACAAGTGAAATTGCTCAAAATTCAGCTGAAACATTAATCAAAGTTGAAAAAACATCTTCTATATGTGGTGAAGCGAATCAGTTGATAGAAACCAGCTCTCAAAAAATAGAAAAGTTATCAGAAGATGTAGCATCAACAGCTTCATCTGCCGATGGCTTAAAAGTTGAGATCAGCAAAGTAAATGACATGATGAATGAAATAAATGGCATCGCAGAACAAACCAATCTTCTTGCTTTAAATGCAGCAATAGAAGCTGCTCGTGCCGGAGAGCAGGGGCGAGGTTTTGCTGTTGTAGCAGATGAAGTTCGCTCTTTATCAACTCGCACTCAAAAATCCAGTGAAGAAATTCAATCATCAATCAGTTCTATGGTAAAGACAATTGAAAACTGGACTTCAGTTATGGATCGTAATGTATTACATGCCAAAGAATGTAGCGAATCAACATCTAACTCTCAATTATTAATGGGACAAATAAATGAAATGATGAATGAGGTGATTGATTATTCCTCACAAATAGCTACCGCAGCCCAAGAGCAAGGTGCTGTAGCAGATGATATAAATCAAAATGTGCGTACGGTAAATGAATTGAGTGAAGTGAGTTTAAATAATGCAAATATCGTTGCTCAAAATGCCCATGAAATTAGTGATGCATTGAATTATATAGAAACAGTGAGTAATACCTTTAAAGACTAACTTTAATTAGTGGGAAAAACATCATAAATAAAAGCCAATAAGTATCATTTTATTGGCTTTTTTATTGCCCTAGGCTAGTTAGAATACTACTTTTATAATAAGAGCTAGACACTAAAAGGCATAAATAATGGGCTTACATTGGACTGACTCGTTTGGTATTGCGGAATCTCTTTGTGATAAATACTCAGAGCAAGACCCTTCAAAAATTCGATTTACACAATTAAGACAATTAGTACTTAATTTAGATGAGTTTGATGATGATCCTGAGCACTGTGGTGAAAGAGTACTTGAAGCGATTCAGCAAGCATGGATTGATGAAGTTAGGGAATAAAATACGATTCATTGATTGAATTCATAGTAATCAAAAATAAAGATAGGTAAAATTAAAAACTTAGATTTTTAATTTTTGATGAACGCTTGAATGTCAACAGAACAAGATAACCTCACCTTAGTGATATTAGCTGCAGGGCTAGGCACACGATTTGGTGGCTCTAAACAGTTAGCACAAATAGAAGGACTAGATCGAACTATAATGGAGCTGAGCATTAGTGATGCTGTTCAAGCTGGCATTACGCATCTTGTGCTTGTTATAAATCAAAATATAAAAACTGAAATCCAAACAGATATATTACCGCGCTTGCCTAAAAGCTTGGATGTAAAGTTTGCGATTCAAGATATTAATGATATCCCACAAAAATTCAAGCACTTATCTATTGAGCGAAAAAAACCTTGGGGCACCGGTCATGCATTGTTAGCCGCTAAACCTTATGTATCAGGTAAAGCTATCGTGATCACTGCTGATGACTATTATGGTAAATCAGCCTATCAATTATTAGCAAAAGAACTATTAACGAAAATGCAAGAAAGTAACTCAAAATGGAGCCTTGTTGGTTATCCTATTTTAGATACTTTATCTGAGCATGGTGGTGTTAATCGCGGGATTTGCCAGGTAGATGAATTAAACCATTTAAAACAAGTAAATGAATTTTTAGAAATCACATTTCAAGACAATAAATTGTCAGGTATTAATAGCGCTCAACTAAGAGAAACCATATCAACTGACAGTTTAGCCTCTATGACTATTTGGGGTTTTGATGACACTTTATTTGATTACTTAGAACATGGCTTTGTTGAGTTTCTATCAAAATATGACAGCGCTGTCCAAAAAGAGTATTATTTACCGGATCAAATACAAAAAGCCATAGATACTGAGCAAAAAAAAATAACGGTATTGCGTGCAAACGAGTCTTGGTTAGGAATGACCTATCGTTCTGAGCTAAATGATATCACTAAAAAGCTTAATCAGATTTTTAAGGGAAGCAGCATAGATAGCTGCCAGAGTAATAAATAATGTATACAGAACAAGCAAATATATTATCAGAACATTTTGGGCTAAATAATAACTCAGATAATAAAGTGACCATTAAACCTATTGGTAACGGGCATATCAATACCACTTTGTTACTTCAAGGTGCGAATGCTCCCGTTGTTGTACAAAAGCTCAATAAGTATGTATTTCCAGAGCCTAATGAATTAGTTAATAATGCGAGATTAATAGAACAACACTTAACTAATAAAAAACAAGACAATAACTATGATCTCGAAATCATCAAACATGTTGCCACTGTCAATCAAGACTATTTAATTGATATAAAAGGTGATAGCTGGCGTGGCTTAGAGTTTATTGGTGGTAGTTATAGTGAAGATGTTGTTGCTAATGTACAGCAAGCAAAAATTGCAGCAAATGCGTTTGGTCAATTTGCTGCGGCTTTAGCTGATTTTGATGCGACACAGCTATTTTCAGTGATCCCTGATTTCCATCATTTAGCTAAAAGAATTGATGCTTTAAAAGAAGCTGCTAATTTAGATAAATCTGCTCGGTTAAAAAGCGCACAGGATGAAGTAGATTTTTGTTTGAGTCAAAATGCATTAATTGATGAACTTGAAACTTTAAAGTCTCAGTTGCCATTAAGGGCATGTCACAATGATACAAAAATCAACAATATGCTTTTTTGCTCTAAGCAACATAATGCAAAAGCGGTAATTGATTTAGATACTTGTATGTCGGGCTATTGGTTATTCGACTTTGGAGATATGGTGCGTACCTTTTGTTCTCCAGAAGAAGAAGATTCAACAAATTTAGATAATGTTGTTATTCGAGAAGATATTTTTGCAGCAATTGTTGAAGGTTATGTTACGCCATTAGAAAACTTGATTACTCAAGCTGAAAAACAAAGCTTTTGGCTTGGTGCAAAAGTCATGTGTTTAATGATAGGTGTACGCTTTTTAACTGATTATCTAGATGGTGATAATTACTTTAGTATAAAGCGTGCAGGTCATAATTTAGATCGCGCTAAAAACCAATTTGCTTTGTACCAAGATTTATTGAAAAAAGAAGATAAATTAAAAGCGTTATTAGATTAAAAAATTGTAGGCGGGAGTTTACTCGCGCGGAGTTAATGTTATAACCCCACGCTTCGTATAAATTTATATTATCATTGCGTTAAACGAATAAACTTTTCTGCTAACTCATCTAAAGACTCTACATGGTTAGGGTCTTTTTTTATGCAGTCAATGGGACAAACACTGACGCATGTCGGCGTATCGTAATGGCCAACACATTCAGTACATTTATCGGGATCTATTTCAAAGATCTCTTTACCGAGCGTAATAGCCTGGTTTGGACATTCAGGATCACACATATCACAATTGATGCATTTATTATTGATTAATAAAGCCATTTACTGAACTCCTAAACAGCTTTAGCCTGCTTAAATGGGTTACGTGTATCTTGGCCTTCATCTAAGTTTCTTAATAAAATAGCCTTATCTAAATCGATATTTTCAGGTAATGGAATTTTAACGATATGACCTGAACCTTTTGCATCAACAATTGATTCACCTTTTTTATTTTCCATATGATCTAGTTTAAAGCTAATATTTCCTTGTGGCGTCATAAGCTCTAATGAGTGACCAGTACAGAATTTATTTTTAACATCAATTTCAACTAAACCATTGTCATGACGGCCAATGACTTCACCAACAAATTGCTGTTGCTCTGAAACTGAGTGACCATAATCATAGTTTTGATAATCCTGATGTGCATGGCGTTTTAAGAAACCTTCGGTATAACCACGATGTGCTAGGTTCTCTAAGTTACTTAATAGACTAAGATCAAAAGGGCGACCAGCAACGGCATCATCAATGGCTTTACGGTAAACTTGAGCGGTACGCGCAACATAATAAAATGATTTAGTACGGCCTTCAATTTTTAAGCTGTGCACACCCATTTTAGTTAATTGTTCTACATACTGTACTGCACGTAAGTCTTTTGAATTCATGATATAAGTACCATGTTCATCTTCAAATGCTGGCATATATTCACCTGGGCGGCCTTGTTCTTCAAGCATGAATATTTCTTTAGTTGGTTCACCCGCACCTAAAGTTGGGATCACTGCATTAGGGTCAATTTTATGTACGATATCGCCAGTTTCGTTTTCTTTAGCTGGTTTTACATCATATTCCCAACGACATGAATTAGTACAGGTCCCTTGGTTAGGATCGCGCTTATTAATATAACCTGATAATAAACATCGACCAGAATATGCCATGCATAAAGCGCCATGAACAAAAATTTCAAGTTCTGTATCAGGACACTGTTGGCGGATCTCAGCGATTTCTTCAAGTGATAATTCACGAGATAGAATAATTCTTTCAACACCTTGTTTTGCCCAAAATAATACACTTGCATAATTAACCGCATTTGCTTGAACTGATAAATGAATTGGCATATCTGGGTACTTTTCACGCACTAACATGATAAGGCCAGGATCAGACATAATAAGCGCATCTGGTTTCATCGCAATAACAGGCTCGATATCACGCATGTAAGTTTTTATTTTTGCATTATGAGGTGCAATATTTGAAACAACGTATAGCTTTTTACCCAGATCATGGGCTTCACTTATGCCTATCTCTAAATTCTCTAGATTAAACTCATTATTTCTTACACGTAAACTGTAGCGTGGTTGGCCTGCATATACAGCATCTGAACCATAAGCAAATGCGTAGCGCATGTTTTTTAAGCTGCCTGCTGGAGATAATAGCTCTGGAGTAAATAAACTTGGTGAATTTTCAGGAGTAAGAATAGCTGACATTGTAAAACCTCATACATAGAACTGGGTATAAACCAATTGCATGGATTATTTAATTGATAATTATAAAAAGCGCGGCATTTTATAAAAACTCACTAAATATCGGTTTGATCTAGATCATCTTTCTCAATTAAAACGAAATTAACAAAAAGCATTACGGTCATATTTTTAAAATAATAGTATGAGATAGTGCTATTTGAATATAATTTCGACAATTAAGATAGGATCTTTGAGTTTTATCGCGTATAATTCGCGCCCACTAATATACGGATGGTCTTTCATTCGTATAAACCATATTCTTTTAATTTATTGGAGCAAATAAGATGGCTTTAGAGCGTACTTTTTCAATCATCAAACCTGACGCAGTAGCAAAAAACCTAATCGGTCAAATCTATAACCGTTTCGAAACTGCTGGCCTTAAAATCGTAGCTTCTAAAATGGTTCACCTTTCTCAAGAGAAAGCTGAAGGTTTCTACGCTGAGCATTCAGAACGTCCTTTCTTTGGTGCTTTAGTTTCATTTATGACTTCTGGTCCAGTTATGGTTCAAGTTTTAGAAGGCGAAAACGCTGTTCTTAAAAACCGTGAAATCATGGGTGCTACTAACCCTGCTGAAGCACTAGCTGGTACTATCCGTGCAGATCTTGCTGATAGCATCGACGAAAATGCTGCTCACGGTTCTGACGCTTTAGAATCTGCTGCACGTGAAATCGCTTATTTCTTCGCTGACGAAGAACTTTGTGCACGCACTAGATAGTTCTTTGTAGTGTCAGCTTAGGCTGTACTTCACTACATGGATTGTAGAAAAGGGCTTTATGCCCTTTTCTTGTCTTTTTTATAAATAAATTATTTGGTTTTGAGTTATTTATAAAGTAGATAATTTTTATATATTTACTCATTAAAAACATTAAAGTCGTCATTATGGTAGAGGTTTTCATGAATACCACAAAAGCTAAAATTAACTTACTTGATTTAAATCGCCAAGGCATGCATGAGTTATTTGCATCATACGGCGAAAAGCCATTCCGTGGTGATCAAATAATGAAATGGATTTACCATTTTGGCGTAGATAACTTTGATGAAATGAGCAATATTAATAAAAAGCTTAGAGCACGCCTTAAAGAAGAATGCGAAATTCGTGCGCCGGAAATATCAGAAAAGCAAGTTGCTAGCGATGGCACTATTAAATACGCATTGATTTTAGAGGGGGGCCAGGAAGTTGAGGCTGTTTGGATCCCTGAAAAAGAACGTAAAACTTTATGTGTTTCTTCACAAGTTGGTTGTGCTCTTGAATGTACTTTTTGTTCTACTGCGCAACAAGGTTTCAACCGTAATTTAAAAGTGTCTGAGATTATAGGTCAAGTTTGGCGTGTTGCTAAAGATGTAGGTTTACATGCTGATAGTACTAATAGACCTGTTACTAACGTTGTTATGATGG
>Ga0209395_1004841_pt1 | contig 15515 bp, 10 predicted proteins | sample GOMGulsemesocosm_3_FD_184635 | JGI IMG/M metagenome (GOLD analysis project Ga0209395, IMG submission 184635) | Methane-oxidizing microbial communities from mesocosms in the Gulf of Mexico - GOM9D Gulf of Mexico (SPAdes) (version 2) | ecosystem: Environmental > Aquatic > Marine > Cold seeps... | reverse complement strand
CAAAAAGTAGAATAGATAAGGTTATCAATCTAAAAGATAAGGTTGTAATGCCTGGCTTGATTGATATGCATGTGCATTTAGAAATGGAATACGATTCAAAAACGAGAATAAAAAAGTACATTTTAAACGAAGCAGACGTTGCATATAACTCAATCAATTTTGCAAAAGAGACATTGTTGTCTGGATTTACAACTGTTAGAGATTTGGGAGGAAGTGGGGTAAATGTTTCTCTAAGAAATGCAATTAACGCAGGTAAATTAGTTGGGCCAAGAATATTTACAGCAGAAAAATCATTAGCCACTACTGGTGGACATGCAGATCCAACAAATGGAAGTAGTAGAAAGTTAATTGGTGACCCAGGGCCAAAAGATGGTATTGTAAATTCTGTTGAAGATGCTAGGAAAGCAGTAAGGCAGCGTTATAAAAACGGGGCTGATGTAATTAAAATAACAGCTACTGGAGGTGTGTTAAGTGTTGCCAAAAGTGGAGATAATCCACAATTTACTATAGAAGAAATTAAAGCAATTTGTGACACTGCAAAAGATTACGGAATGCATGTGGCAGCGCATGCTCATGGAGATGCAGGAATGCAACGAGCAGTTATTGGTGGTGTAAAGACTATTGAACACGGAACCTATATGAGTGATAAAACAATGGACTTGATGATTAAATATGATGCCTATTTAGTGCCAACAATTTCAGCTGGTAAAGAGGTTGCAGAAAAAGCGAAGATTAAAGGTTTTTATCCTTCGATTGTTGTACCTAAAGCATTAGCTGTTGGCCCGCAAATACAAGGAACGTTTGCAAAAGCATATAAAAGAGGAGTCGGTATAGCTTTCGGAACAGATGCAGGTGTATTTACTCATGGAGCTAACGGAAAAGAATTTGGTTATATGGTAGAAGCAGGTATGCCAGCTATTGAAACGATTCAGTCAGCAACAGTTACGAATGCTAAAATCTTACTGATGTCAACAGAAATTGGGCAAATTAAAGCAGGTTTTTTTGCTGATATTATTGCCGTAAATGACGATCCGACAAAGAACATCAAAACATTGGAGAATGTTGTATTTGTTATGAAAGAAGGAAAAGTTTATAAAAAATAAGAATGAATAAATATGTTAGTTTGATATTGTCAGTAATTATTATTGCTGATGTAGTTATGAGTTTTGTAAACGATAAAGGCGTAGAAAACGTTTTTGGAATTGAAATGAATGTTTGGGTGTATCGTTTTCTTTGGAGTGGGCTTGCTTTTTTGTTAGCCAAATCTTTTGTAAAAGAAATAAAAAAGGAGAAAACTTCGGAGAAGTAATATGTAACAAAATACTACTTATAGTGACTAATAAATAGAGTCAACTTAATAGCAATTTATGATGCGAAGAACAATTAATTTACACGATAATTTTGTGAGTTTTGGAATTCCATTCTTATTGATTTTTTCTTTAGTTTGCCTAACTAAAACTTCTTGGTTTCATCAGTATCCAAAAGAGCTGTCTATTGGGATTACTTTAGATCTGATTCTTATAATTCCCTTTGTGTATTATTTACTGATTAGAAAAAAAGCAATCCCGAAAATTACAATACTCACCATGTTCATAATTGGTCTTATTGTTTCTACTTTAGTTATTCCTGTTGAATATCAAAAGGGATTATCTCTTGTAAAAACGTTTGTTTTGCCAATTATAGAGCTTGCCATTTTGTATATTGTAATAACCAAAACAAGAGCAATAATTCGGAGCTATAAGAATCAAAAAAGAGGAGAGTTAGACTTTTATGATGCTCTTAAAATTGCTGTAGAAGAAGTTGTTCCAGCAAAATTATCATCTTTGGTAGTTACGGAAATAGCAGTAATTTATTATGGCTTTTTTAGTTGGAAAAAAAGAGAATTGAATACGAATGAGTATTCATATCATAAAAAAAGTACTTCGGTTTCTATTCTTTTAGGTTTTATTCTTTTGATTCTAATAGAAATAATTACACTACATCATTTGCTGAGTATGTGGAGTTTAATTGCAGCCTGGGTTTTGACTTTTTTAAGTATTTATACATGTTTTCAAATGATGGCTCTTTTAAAATCTCTTTCTAAGAGACCTGTTTTTATTGATGAAGCCAATCAACAATTAGTGTTGAGGTATGGTTTCTTTTCAGAAGCAGTTATTCCCTTTTTGGAAATAAAAAAAATTTCCATTTATGAAAAAGAAATCTCAGATGATAAAAGCATCACTTCGTTTTCTCCTTTCGGGAAGCTAGAAGGAGTAAATATGTTGATTGAGCTTTTTAATAAAACTGAATTTAATAGTTTTTATGGATTCAAAAAGAAGTACACTTCTTTAGCTTTTTTTGTTGATGAGAAGCATCAGTTTGTAAAAAGAATTGAAACTATTGTGGCTAAAAAGTAATATGCTGATAAGCGCCAATATCTGGAGAAGTAGTTCTGTCAATGCCTAAAATATCTAAAGGGAATAATACTGAAATAGTTAGCAATGCTTTGTTGATCCCATCACTATTTTCTCCAATAATAAACTGATTGGAAAACGGAGCTTTGAAGTCTGTATTTCCATTGATGATATTGTCAAGATAATGCGTCGTATCATTAAAATCTAATTCGGTATTACTAGCAAACGAGTTATTAATGTCATTAAACTGAATCATCGTATTCTTGATTTCATAGTTGAAAAGACTTCCATCAACTTTGTCTAAAATAAATTCTAGATTGTTATTTCCGTCAATAATACAATTGGTGAAATTTGCAGCGTGTAAATCTCGAGTTTCAGTAATTTCTTGATTTGCGTCATCTCTATACGTGAAAAAATTATTAACCAAAACAGCGGGTAATTGACGTACGCCATTACTCCAAAAATTAGCAAAAGTTGAATGGGTAAAATTATAAGTACCACCTATTGTGCAGGCCAATGCAGCTTGTCCCGTGTTTCCAATTACTAAATTATCTCCGTTAATATTGGTTTCTCTACCTAAAATCCCGTAGTTAGAATTATTGTAAATCTGAGAGTTTTTAATGGTTAATGTTGGAGTAGAGGTTGAGCCAATTGAATCTACTAAAATCCCAATAATTCCGTTTTTAATAGTCGTGTAATTTATTTCGTTGTCTTTACTTCCAGCTCGCATCCAAATAGTTCCCCATTGTCCTGGAACATCATTAAAACGATGTTCTAATCTGTCTCCTTCAAAAATAACATTGTTGTTTAAAGTACCATTCACTTTTAACGATGCTTTTTTGTCTACAATAAAGCCAGAATTATCATGAAAATAGATTTTTGTACCTGCTTCAATCGTTGAGGTCTTATTTTCTGGAACTGCCACATAACCATAAATTACATAAGGTTTGGTGTTGGTGAAAGTTAATTCTGAATTAGTTAAAAATCGACCTTTAATGGAAGTTGGATTTCCATCTAAGGTTAAAGAATCAATTTTCATGGTAATTGCATCTTTCCCTGGATATATAAATGTTGCGTCTTGAACCAATGTAACTAAATCTACATTTTGTTCTTTTACTCCATTATCAAATAAAATCCGATCCGTGTATAATGGATCTGTAACCGAATTAAAATCTATGGTCGTTTCTATGAAAATAAAAATGCTGTCGTTCGCTAAAATATCAATGTCTTGAAAAGATTTCCCTGGAATTCCATCAACACTTAATCTGTAATTAGAAGTGCTGCCATTTTCTAAACTAATAGCCGGAATTGTAATTGCACTATTACTTCGATTGTATATTTTTAAATTATAGGTGCTAGAACCAATATTGGTAAAAACAGTATCCAAGAAAACGGTGTCTTTTGAGAAAGCCAGTTCACCAAAACTTGGAGAAGTACCAAAATCTTTTCTACAAGAACTTATAGAAATAACGAATAAACAGAAAAGAAAGGAAACAATATATCTCATATTTCAATTTGTATAAAAATATAACTTTTATACGATATAGATATTGTTGTTTATTGTTTAATCAATTCAATTTCGAATAATTTCTCCCATCTTTTACCAGTAACAAAAATTCTTCCAGTTGTTTTGTCGTAAGCAATTCCGTTTAATACTTCGTCATCAGCTTTAAGTTGTTGTGTTTTTAAGATTTCATCTCTTAAGCCTTTTAAGTTGGCAACACCTTCTACAATACCATTTTCTGGGTTGATTATTACTATAAGTGATTTAATAGGTTTGTCAGTAATCCATCTATTTGCATAGATTTTTCCATTGATCAATTCAAGTTCGTTTAGTTTGTCAACTTTACCTCCATTGATAGTAGGATCATTGTGATACGCCTGAATTGATTTCTTCTCAGCTTTCGTTATTGGATCTAAAAGCCAAATTTTATGTGACCCATCAGATTTATATAAGTTAGTTGCATCATTAGCAAGTCCCCATCCTTCTTGGCTCCAAGTGTATGTAAATTCACCTTCTTGTTTAAATGTTTCTAAGTCGTATACAAAGCCTTTTCTAGCTTTCCATGTTAGCCAAAATATTTTGTCATTTAAAATGGTCATTCCTTCTCCAAAATACTTGTCGTCTAATTTAACTTCTTTGACAACTTTTCCTGTTTCTAGTTCAACTTTACGCAATACAGATTTCCCATACTGTCCTGTTGTTTCATATAAAAAACCGTTATGATATTCTAGTCCTTGCGTATATGCTTCTTTATCGTGAGGATAGGTGTTTACAATCTTATAAGAGTATATTATCGGTTTAATATTTGATAATATCTCAATAGAGTTGTTGATTTTTTTTGTTTTCTCAGGATAAAAAGCCAATGCAGAAACAACATATTTACCAACGCCTAAATCTGCAGTGTTAAAAGTAATAGAGTTTCCTTCTGATGGAACTCGTTTGCTGTTTACAAAAAAGTGAATAGAATCTATGGGTTTGTTATTTTTTTCAGTCAACGTTGCAGTTGCTTGTTGATTGAAAACCAATTTTTTAGAAGTTTTTAAAGTGAATCTATAAGGGTCATTACAAGATGTAAAGGCGAAAAGACCTGTTAAAAGAGCAATGATATATTTTTGTAAACGCATAACTGATTTATTTTTACACAAATAAAACAAATTATTTCTTTGTATTTTTAAAAATATCGTTAAATTTGCACCCTCAAATAACTTAATATTAGTTATTAGAGGATTAAGAGTAGGAATTTACCAGCTTAGCTCTTTTTTTAAACTAAGAAATAAAAGTATTAAAATATATTACAATGAGAAAAGGTATACACCCAGAAAATTATAGAATGGTAGCATTTAAAGATATGTCTAACGGAGATGTGTTTTTAACAAAGTCTACTGCTGATACAAAAGAAACTTTAGATGTTGATGGTGTTGATTATCCATTAATCAAATTAGAGATTTCTAGAACTTCTCACCCGTTTTACACTGGTAAGTCTAAATTAATTGATGCTGCAGGACGTATCGATAAATTCAAAAACAAATACGCAAAATTCAAGAAATAATTTTCTTAGAATTTTAAACATATTTAAAAAGCCTCGACATTGTCGAGGCTTTTTTGTTGTTGTTAGTTTAAAGAGTAGTCAAAGTAATCTTCAGTTTCTTCAATTGGTTCCTTACAGTTTTCTAAATCGCTTATAAATAAATCGATTTGTTTTTTAGAAACGTTTGGCATACAAATTACATGAGCTATGTCGCCTTCTGTTGCCAGTTGCCACTTGTCTTTTATCTGTTTCGATGTTTTTGGCAGCACCACAGTAATTGCATTTGGATTTCTCCAGGCTTCAATTCCGATGTCATTCAGTCTCTTTTCGCAGTATTTTGCAACTTCTAAACTGTGATTGTATCTTTCTTTTAAACCGTCAACTCCCAATGTTTTTAAAGCATACCATAAAAACAATGGCGAATGTCCGTTTCTAGAACCTGTAATGGTCGTATCTAAAGAACCAATGTATGAGATTCCTTTAGCAATTCTATCTCTATTAGAGCGTTTGGCAATTAACACACCAGTTGGCATTGGAGAACCAATAAACTTATGTCCGCTAATAGAAATACTATCAACGCCGTCTTTAAAATCAAAAGGAAGTCGAGGTTCCATAAATGCACCAAAAGAACCAGACAAGGCAGCGTCACAATGAATGTAGTGATCTTGAATAGCCAAGTTTTTTAAAATTCCTTTGATCTTCGAAACATCATCTTTTGCCTCTTTCATTGTTGTTCCAAAAGTAGCCAACATAATTACAGGCTTATGACGGTTCATTTTTAATGTGCTTTCTAAATCTTCATAATCTATTTCTCCGTTTTCTTGAGAGCGAATTACAATACTCGGAATGTTTAATAAATGAATGTTTTTACGAATGCTATAATGTGTAGATTCAGAATAATACACCACTCCTTTTGGATATAACTCGCGCGCTAAATACAAACCATATAAATTACTTTCAGAGCCTCCATTGGTTACGTATCCCCAAAAGTCTTTTGGATTGGCACGATACATTCTGGCAAAAAAAGCAATCACTTCTTTTTCCATTTCATGGGTTTGTACTTTGTAAGTTCCGTCTTCAAAAGGGTCTCCTAAATTGTTGATGGGGTATTTGAAAAAGTTATTGATTTCACTATAATCAAAGTCTTTAGAAACCGGATAACCTAAAAAAGTATCTCTGGCGACTTGTAGTTTATTTTCAAGTTCTTTTAACCTGTTTTTGTCAGTAGGGCTTAGAGAAGAAGTAGTCGTATTCATTTTGCTGATTTTAAGTCGGCAAAAGTATAGGGTATCTTGATAATTAACTATGTATATTTGTATATTTAGATTATTTTATTAAATAAGTTAGTTTTTGTAGATGATAAAACTAAAATTACATATTTAATGCTAAGTGTTAGAAATAATTTCTTTGTTAAATAATGTTTCGGAGTCGGTTTGTAGCGAGGGAAGTTAAAAATGTCTAATTATTTCCTGAATATCGAACGTGTCAAATTTGGTTGCCCTAATAATAACCAAGTTAGGATTTATTTTAAGTATTTCTATCAGCTCAAGTTTGCTAAATTGATTTCCTATGATAATATTCACACCTAGTTTAAGGAATTCTTTCGTTTCAAATACATCAAACTTTGTTGCATTGATTGTAACTAATCTTGGGTTGATGTCGATTATTCTTCTCACATCAAATTGATCAAATTGATTGCCAAGGATTACTTTCGCTCCAAGTCTAACAAATTCTTTGGTGTCGAACACGTCAAATTTTGTGGCATTGATTGTAACTAATCTGGGGTTAATATCAATTATTCTTTTAACATCAAATTGATCAAACTGATTACCGAGTATCACTTTTGCACCTAGACTAACAAACTTCTTGGTGTCAAACACGTCAAATTTTGTTGCATTGATTGTGACTAATCTTGGTTTGACGCTGATTATTCTATTAATGTCAAATTGATCAAACTGATTACGGAGTATAACTTTTGCGCCTAGACTTACAATTTTTTTTGTGTCGAACAGATCAAACTTGGTTGCCTTGATTGTTACCAACCTAGGGTTTACGTCAATTATTCTTTGAACATCAAATTGATCAAACTGATTTTTAATGATAACTTTTGCGCCAAGCTTAATGAATTCTTTTGTTTCATATATGTCAAACTTTATAGCGCTAACAGTTGTAAAAGAAGGATTGTTTTTAATAATCTCTTTTGTGTCGAATTTGTCAAATCCACCATGAACCAGAATGTCTTGAGAAAAACAAAACAGGGAGTTTAATGCAATAAAAAGGTAAACGATGTTCTTCATTTTTAGAGTGTAGCTGTCCATAGCAATTCTAAAAATTACGTTATACTATGAATGTTTTGGGGATTATTACAACTTCCACGCCACACTTAAATACTTTTTACAAAATCTAAAAAAACTTTTTTATGCAATTCTAAATCCATGTTTGGAGATAATGCTACACGTGCAATATAATCCTTGTCACCTTCTTTTGTGGTTCCTTGGGTAGAAGTTGCTGGTATGGTCCAATAACATCCATTTAGTTGCCCATAACTTACACAGTATTTGCTTTCATTCGGAATTTCCGTAATCATTAAATTGATTAATTTCAAATTCAAAGCTCTTTTATATTCTTCTCTTTCTTCATCAGTATTTCCTTTGGTAGGAAGATCTAATGAAAACACAGAGGGTGTAAATCCTTGTTGTGCCAATTCTTTAGAAACAAAATTGATTTTCGCTTCAGGTAAAACATCGTGGATAAAGTTTACAAATTCACGTGTGTTGACATATGCATCCTGAATCCTTTGATTCATAGATGGCATTTGTTTTGCTAATATCTCGTATTGAAAAGCAGTTGCTTCATTGTCACATAGATGTAAATGGAATTCTATTTTATCCATTAATCTTTGTGTTTTGTTATTTCCTACACAGTAACCTGCAGTACATTTTCCTCCGCTAGGAAATTTTGATCCGCTTGCAAATGAAATAGTTCTTACAGTAGAAAGAATTTCGTTTGCTCCTAAAAAGTGCACATTTGGGCAAAATGTTTGATCTAAAATAAACACAGGATCTACAGCAATACTTCCGGTTGCTGTTTTGCGCTCTTTACTTAATGCGTCTCTTAATTGTAATAAGTTTGGAACTTCAACTCTTGGATTTGTTGGGATTTCTGCAATGATATATGGAATCGCATCTTCGTTGGCTATTTTTGTCAACACCTGCTCTATGCTTTGTACCATGTCATTTTCTCCATCAACTGGTAAATCAACAACATCAACATTATCTAAGCAAGCAGCCACACGTCTTGCTTGGTCATTTGTACCACCATAACAGTTTGGAGGAACTACAATTTTAATGTTTTTCCCAGCATGATTTTCTTTTGCATCATGAATTAATCCCATTAAAATGGCATACTGAATAGACAAACCACTTGATGCAACTAATGCACTTGTTGGTGATTCGGTAATTTCTTTGATCGTTTCTTTTACTGCTTTTCTATTTGTGTCTAAATTAGAGGATGCTTCATTTGTAAAATCTTTTACCAAGATTTTTAATGCTTTGAAAGAATTTGCAGGCGTCATTGCAATAGTTTCTCTTCTTCTTACATGCTGAATTTCTGAAACGTAAGATTCGTTTTCTTTTCCGTTAACAAGGATTATACTTCCTAATTGTGAATTCATATTGATATGGAAATCAACAACTGAAGCAGGTTCAAAGTTGCAAAGATCTTCTTGTTGAGAGATGAAAATAGTGCTGCCATCAAATTCCGAAATTTCAGAAATGCTGTTAACTTGTTGCAATTCGAATTGATATCCATAGATATTTCTAATGGTTTCTGCATCAAAAGAATTTGGTAGCTCACCTTTATAAACTATTTGAGTGTTTTTATTTTCTAATAGGTTCTTTCTTAGTACAGCTAAGATTGGAGCTGTTTTTGAAGAGAAACTAATCACATTCTCGTTAGTTGTATTATTTAATTTAGCAATAGCCCATTCTAAAACACAAGATAAAGGATGCCCTAATCTTATATAATCGAAAGCAGTTGGTAATTCATACAATGCTGATGCTTCAGAATTATTGGAGTTACATAAGGTTTCAAACTGTTCTAAAAATTGAGATTTCGCCAATTTTTCATCATAAATATCTAATCGATGTGTTGTTAGGTTTAACCAGCCATTTGGCATATTCTCTAATACATCTTTTATATAATTTATCATTGTAGTTGCTTCCATAATTTTCACCTTTAAATAGGTCGGAAAGATACATTAATTAGTTTTTTATTTGTTAAAAAATGGACAAGGAAAAATAAGGTATTTTAATAAAAAAAAACCGCTTCAATAAAGAAGCGGTTTCAAAATATTTATATGCAAACATTGTTTGCTACATGTAGTCTTCAATTGGGTTGCAAGAACAAATCAAGTTTCTGTCTCCAAAAGCATCATCTACTCTACGTACAGAAGGCCAAAATTTATTATCAGCAATATATTCTAGTGGAAATGCAGCTTGCTTACGTGTGTAGGGTAATGTCCATTCATCAGCAGTTAACATTTCTTGTGTATGTGGAGCGTTCTTCAACGGGTTGTTTGCGTCTTCTTTTGTTGCTTCAGAAATTTCTTTTCTAATGGCAATTAAGGCATCACAAAAACGGTCTAACTCTGCAGTACTTTCAGATTCTGTTGGTTCTACCATAATAGTTCCAGCAACTGGGAAAGAAACCGTTGGCGCATGGAATCCATAATCCATCAATCGCTTTGCAATGTCAACCACTTCAATTCCGTTTTGTTTAAAATCTCTACAATCTAAAATCATTTCGTGGGCTGCTCTGTTCATTTCTCCAGTGTACAACGTTTCGTAATGTCCGTTTAAACGCTCTTTGATGTAGTTAGCGTTTAGGATGGCATTCTTTGTAGAATTTGTCAATCCGTCTGCACCTAGCATGGTAATGTATCCGTAAGAAATTAAACACGCTAACGCAGATCCCCAAGGTGCTGAAGAGATAGCAGTAATTGCTTCATCTCCACCAGTTGCAATCACAGGATTTGACGGTAAAAAGGGTACTAGTTGTGGAGCCACACAAATTGGTCCAACTCCAGGTCCACCACCTCCATGCGGAATGGCAAAAGTTTTATGTAAGTTCAAGTGACAAACATCTGCTCCAATAGTTGCAGGATTTGTCAATCCAACTTGTGCATTCATATTTGCACCGTCCATATATACTTGACCACCATTGTCATGAATAATTGTGGTGATTTCCATAATGGCTTTTTCATATACTCCATGTGTAGAAGGATAGGTGACCATTAATGCAGAAAGATTTTCTTTATGTAATTCAGCTTTTTCACGTAAATCAGCAACGTCAATATTCCCTCTTTCATCTGTTTTAGTAACCACAACTTTCATCCCGGCCATTACTGCGGATGCAGGATTTGTTCCGTGTGCAGAAGCAGGAATTAAACAAATATTTCTGTTGGTGTCTCCATTAGATTCATGATACGCTCTAATCACCATTAATCCTGCAAATTCTCCTTGTGCACCAGAATTTGGTTGTAAAGAAGTGCCTGCAAAACCAGTAATGACATTTAATTGGTTTTCAAGATTTGTTAAAACATCTTGATATCCCTGCGCTTGCTCAATCGGCACAAATGGGTGAATATTTCCCCAGTTTGGATTACTCAAAGGCAGCATTTCAGAAGCAGCATTTAATTTCATAGTACAAGATCCTAAAGAGATCATTGAATGATTCAACGCTAAATCTTTACGCTCTAGTTTTTTGATATAACGCATCATGTCAGTTTCTGACTGGTACGTATTAAATATTTCGTTGTCTAAGAAAGAAGTGTTTCTTTTAGCAGCTTCTATAATAGTATTTGCAGTAGAAAATTCTGAAACGGTTGTGCTATTTAAGTTAAATGCTTGTGTAAAACATGCAACAATAGCATTGATTTCTTTTAAAGAAACAGTTTCATTTACAGAAATAGAAACGGTATTGTCGTCAATATAATTAAAGTTGATTCCGTTTGATTCTGCTGCCGTTTTTAATTTTTTAGCATCTACTTTTACAGTAAGAGTATCAAAGTAAGAAGCATTTGTCTGCTCAAAACCTAAATCAGTTAAGGCATTTGCTAAAGTGACAGTAGACGAGTGAACTTTATCAGCAATAAATTGAATTCCGTCTTTTCCATGATATACAGCATACATACCCGCCATAACAGCTAGTAAAACTTGTGCGGTACAAATGTTAGACGTAGCTTTTTCTCTTTTAATATGTTGCTCACGTGTTTGCAAAGCCATGCGTAAAGCTCTACCACCATCTACATCTTTAGTAACACCAATAATTCTTCCTGGCATACTTCTTTTGTAAGCATCTTTGGTTGCGAAATATCCTGCATGAGGACCCCCATAACCTAAGGGAATGCCAAAACGTTGTGTTGTTCCAACAACAACATCAACTCCAAATTCAGCCGGAGCTTTTAATTTTACTAGTGATAAAATATCAGCAGCAACTGCTACTTTTATATTGTTTTCGTTTGCTGTTGCAACAAACTCGGTATAATCGTGTACTTGTCCGTGTTTTCCTGGATATTGTAAAATAGCTCCAAAGAAATCATCTGAAAAATCAAACTCAGCATGGTTTCCAATTACCAATTCAATTCCGATTGGAATAGAACGTGTTTGTAAAATCGATAATGTTTGAGGTAAAATTTCTTCAGAAACAAAAAACTTGTTTGCATCCGCTTTTTTCTTAGCTCTTTCTCTAACGCTAAATAATAACGCCATAGCTTCTGCTGCTGCTGTTCCTTCATCTAATAAAGAAGCATTTGCCAATTCCATTCCTGTTAAATCACAAACCATAGTTTGATAATTTAACAGCGCCTCTAAGCGTCCTTGAGCAATTTCTGCCTGATAAGGAGTATAGGCAGTATACCATCCTGGGTTTTCTAAAATATTACGTAAAATTACACTTGGTACGATTGCTTCATGGTATCCTAAACCTATATAACTTTTATAAACGCTATTTTTTGCACCTACTTCGTTGATGTGATTTAAATATTCATACTCACTCATTGCAGGAGCTAAATCTAAACCGTTTTGTAAACGAATATCATCAGGTATTGTTTCGAAAATTAATTGATCTAAGTTATCTGCTTTTATAGTAGATAACATTTTTTCTTGCTCTTTGACATTAGGACCAATGTGTCTTCTTTGAAATGAATTTGTGTTCATTGCTGTGCTGTTGTTTGTTGTTTTAAAAAGCAATTTCAGTGGTGAAAAAGCTTTTGAATACTTAGTTTTTGTGTTTACTGAGCCTCAGTTTTTTAATCTGAGATTTCGCGTACCAAAAGTAACTAAAATTGCAGAAATAATAATGATATGATTTTGATTAAAAAAGACATTTTATTAACCAAATATCTGGGTTATAAACATATTGACTATTTTTGTGTAATGAGTATGCTAAAAAAACTTCTTGATTTTTACTTAAACGCAAGCATTCATGTTGCTTTGGCGGTATATTCTTTTGTGAGGATAACAGAGCTGTATTTTGATTTACCCTATAATGAGGCGTTGGATTATTTTATTTTTTATGGAACAATTACTGGCTATAATTTTGTGAAGTATTTTGGAGTTGCAAAATTTCATCACAGAAGTTTAACAACCAAATTAAAATCCATTCAGGTTTTTTCTTTTATATGTTTTTTGTTGATGTGTTATTACGCCTTGCAATTGCCATTAGCAACATTGCTTTGGTATTTACCATTTGGAGCGTTGACCATTTTATATGCCGTTCCGTTTTTAAGTGGATTTCAAAAAAATCTACGAAACATCAGTTACTTGAAAATTGTTATTGTTGCCTTGGTTTGGGCTGGAGTAACTGTGATGGTTCCAGTATTGGATGCAGAAGAAGCAATTGAAAACCCAGTTGTTTGGTATTTGTTTTTACAACGATTTCTACTTGTTTGTGTGTTGATATTACCTTTTGATATTCGAGATTTACAATTTGATGCCATATCTTTACAGACAATTCCACAAAAAATTGGTGTAGAGAAAACAAAAAAGCTAGGCTATGTTTTATTGATGATTTCAGGGGTGTTAGAATTTGTGATTTCTCCGAGTTCAGATGTTAAAAACGTGTTTATATTGTTCTTTTTTGTCATCTTATTTTTTATAATGAGAGCCAAAATAACTCAAACTAAATATTATAGTTCCTTTTGGGTAGAGTTGATTCCTGTTTTATGGTGGATTTCTCTTTTAGGAATCGATTCGTTTTAGAAATAAAATAAGTTTTTTCTAACTGTAAATGATTTACTTAAATGATTTCGTAAATCTTTCTAATTACTGATTAAAGCTAATATTTACTTTGTAAATTTGCTTGCTTAACAACAACACAACACAGTGAAATAATGAGCATTCCAAAAAGAAATTTTATTTTCGATTTTGACAGTACCTTAACTAGGGTAGAGGCCTTAGATGTTTTAGCCGAAATTACATTGGTGAACAATCCTAAAAAAGAAGAAATTATTCAGGAAATAATTGACATCACCAATCTTGGTATTGATGGCGATATTTCTTTTACGGAATCTTTAGAAAGGCGAATTCAATTATTAAATGCAACCAAATTGGATTTAGAAAATCTGATTTCTACATTGAAAAAGCAGGTTTCTGTTTCAATTGAAAAAAACAAGGCCTTTTTCGAAGATTTTTCTGATGATATTTATGTGGTTTCAGCAGGTTTTAAGGAATTTATAGAGCCTATCGTAGCAGCATATAATGTGCCTGCAGAACGCGTATTTGCAAACACTTTTGAGTTTGATGAAAATGATGTAATTGTTGGGTTTGATAGAGAGAATCCACTGTCTCTACATAACGGAAAAATTCAATGTATACGTGGTTTAAAACTGGAAGGAGAAATTCAAGTAGTTGGTGATGGCTATAGCGACGCTATAACTAGAGAAGCGGGAGTTGCAGATAAATTTTTCGCATACACAGAAAATGTGTCAAGAGATAAAACTACTAAGAATGCAGATCATATTACGCCTAATCTTGATGAGTTTTTATTTGTAAATAGACTGCCTAGAAATATTTCTTATCCGAAGAATAGAATAAAAATATTATTGTTAGAAAACGTGCATCCAGATGCTTTTGAGAAATTATCAAAAGATGGATTTACGGTAGAAACAGTTTCTAAAAGTTTATCAGAAGACGAATTAATAGAAAGAATAAGAGATGTACATGTGTTGGGAATCCGTTCTAAAACACAAGTCACAAAAAAAGTAATTGAAGCAGCAGAAAAATTATTAGTTATTGGTGCCTTTTGTATCGGAACCAAACAAATAGAATTAGAAGCCTGTAAAGAGAATGGAATTGTGGTTTTTAATGCGCCTTATAGCAACACACGTTCTGTAGTTGAATTGGCAATTGGAGAAATTATTATGTTAATGCGTAGTGTTTTTCAAAGAAGCACAGAATTGCACAATGGGCAATGGAATAAAACCGCTCGAGGTTCAAGAGAGATTAGAGGTAAAAAGTTAGGTATTGTTGGCTATGGGAATATAGGTAAGCAGTTGTCTGTCTTGGCAGAAGCCCTAGGGATGGATGTGTGTTATTATGATGTAGCAGATAAATTAGCGCTAGGAAATGCAACTAAAATAAATAAACTGTCAGATTTACTAGCCATTTCTGATGTTATTACTTTGCATATTGATGACAACGCAGCAAACAAAAACTTTATAGGTGCAGCAGAGATTTCTCAAATGAAAGATGGTGCATATTTAGTGAATTTGTCTCGTGGTTTTGTTGTGGATATTACTGCGTTAACAACAGCATTGAAAAGCGGAAAAATTGCTGGAGCTGCTGTAGATGTATATCCAGAAGAGCCAAGAGCAAATGGAGATTTCTATACTGAATTAAAAGGATTGGAGAATGTGATTTTAACTCCTCATGTTGGAGGAAGCACAGAAGAAGCGCAAAAAGATATTGCAGATTTTGTTCCGAATAAAATGATGGCATACATCAATTTTGGAAATACTGTGGATGCAGTAAACTTTCCAACTATTAGATTAGCAAACCATAACAATGCACATCGTTTTTTGCATATTCAT
>Ga0209395_1004837_pt1 | contig 15518 bp, 13 predicted proteins | sample GOMGulsemesocosm_3_FD_184635 | JGI IMG/M metagenome (GOLD analysis project Ga0209395, IMG submission 184635) | Methane-oxidizing microbial communities from mesocosms in the Gulf of Mexico - GOM9D Gulf of Mexico (SPAdes) (version 2) | ecosystem: Environmental > Aquatic > Marine > Cold seeps... | reverse complement strand
ATAATCAAAATTTGGCTAGAGCAGGGCGTCGTGGACCTGAGTATGTGCTATCCCTCGGTGGCGTTTGGCTTTAGCATGGCACTTTTGGAGTTAGACGACGAGCTACCGAAAATGACTTATTGCGACAATATTCATAACGACAATATTCATAATAGTCATAATCACATTAACAGCGCGCTACTATTAGCCGCTGATCTTAGAGTTATAAACCGCAAACATTTTCAACTTGCTGCGAGCTCCTTATGTAAGTTGAAAATTGCCACGCAACCTACAGCGAAAGGTGCCCGCCATGACGGTGAGGTTACCCGACAGTTACTACTGCGATACCCCCAATTACGCTTACGTTTAGATGCCAATCAACGCTGGTCATTGGATGCAGCCTTGGTGTTTGCTAAACAGATCCCTGTGGCGTTACGCCAGCGTATCGATTTCATCGAAGAGCCGTGTCATCGCCCAAACGATAGTTACTCGTTTACACGTGAAACAGGTATTGCTCTAGCGTGGGATGAAAGCCTACGGGATGCTTGTAAAAAACCGAGAGGGCAGGGAAATGGTGAGTTTATGAAGTCTACAATCGCGGAATGTAATGCTTCAGAAACTGCATCAATTACTGCAATTGTGATTAAACCTATGCTGACTGGTTCTATTATTCATTGCCGTAATCTTATTGAGCAAGCACATCAACTGGGCTTAACTGTGGTGATTAGTTCAAGCCTTGAATCAAGTTTTGGTTTATTGCAACTGGCTCGCTTATCGCAATGGTTAACACCTGATACTACGCCGGGATTAGATACCTTGCATGTTTTTAAGCAGCAAGTCGCTATGCCTTATCCGGGCTGTAATTTACCTTTGATAGCACTAGCTGCCTTACCCTGTCGTTGTTATTTTCAAGTTACAGATAATAAGTTACAAGATATAAATACAAGTCAGCATCGTATTGTGGAAGCCTGTAAATGATAGACGTTGTAATTGATGACATAGAGTCTAATGAAGTTAGTTTTAGTTGTTGGCCTTGGCAACATTGGTCATCACTTAATCCGAGTGCTATTGCCTTGATAGACGGTAAGTACTCATTTACTTGGCAGCATGTGAGTTCGCTGGTGGATGAATATGCAGAACAGTTAAACACACAAGGTGTACGACAAGATCATATTGTTGCTGCTGTGAGCGTTAATAACCCAGATGTATTATGGTTATACTTAGCTTGTTTACGACTCGGTGCTTGCTGTGTGGTGTTAGATCCGAAACAGAGTTCTGAACAGTTAAGTGACAAGTTTGAAGCACTTGACGCGCAGTTTTTTTGGGTATCAGCACCTGGATTTAATCGATCACAAGGCATGCAAAGTATTAATAATACGAGAGAGTTAGTGTTTACTCCTCTCAGTGTCCCTTCGAAGAAAACGCTATCAATAAAGTCAAATATATCTATAGCAGCGTCTACAGCTGCAACCAATTATGCAAGTACTGAGGATAGTATTAAGCTGGAATGGCAAGCAGAGCGGCTAGCCAGTATCGTCTTTACATCGGGTTCAACTGGGAAAGCCAAAGCTGTTGCACATAGTGGTGAAAATCATTTGTATTCTGCAGCGGGTTTGTTGTCGGTGTTCAACTATACGGCACAAGATAGTTGGTTATTGTCGTTACCTTTGTTTCATGTATCTGGATTAGCGATTGTTTGGCGTTGGTTATTTGCTGGTGGGCAACTGGTGTTATCGCCAGCGGATAACCTTGTTGAACAGTTATCACAAGTAACACATGCGTCTTTAGTGCCAACTCAATTAAGATGCTATTTGAATGAACTGGATGTAGATAAAAATCGTATTAGTCTTAAACGTATTTTGTTAGGCGGTGCGGTGATCCCCGTCGCATTAACGAATAAAGCAAAATCCCTCGGTATTGATTGCTGGTCTGGTTATGGTATGACTGAGATGGCCTCTACTGTCACCGCTAAACTTGCGGATGATAGTGCTGGTGTTGGTACTTTGCTCGCTTATCGTGACTTGTCCTTGATTGACAAACAAATTAAAGTTCGAGGTAGAAGTTTAGGGATGGGTTATTACTATCAAGGTGCGTTACGTCCCATTACTGATGAAAGCGGTTGGCTTGTCACGGGGGACTTAGGCATGATAGCGCAAGGTGATGCGTTAGCGGATGAATTATTTATTCTTGGTCGACAAGATAATATGTTTATTTCCGGTGGTGAAAATATTCATCCAGAACAAATTGAGCGCATTTTACTTTCACACCCGTTCATTAATCAAGCATTAGTGTTCTCATGTGAAGATGCAGAGTTTGGCCATCGTCCAATTGCTGTTATTGACTCTGTTGCATACTTATCAGTCGATGATATGAATAAATTTTTACAAAATAAACTGGCTAAATTCATGTGGCCGATACATTATCATTCGCTACCAGACACGATAAATGTGAACTGTATCAAATTAAGTAGGGCTTGCGTTCAATTATGGGTCACAAGTTTATACGAATAGTTGAGCTAAATGATAATAATTCTTGCTTGTTATAAATCTGACTTGGTGTTCTCTTTATTTTCTTGTAGTATACAGATTCCTCCTTATTCATCAGATGAATAAGGACATAGTAATGAAGGTTTACGATGTCATTTAGAGCGGTGTAATTAACAGAGATGTAGCATGCTAAATATTAATACTCAGGTTATTGAGATCCCGGAACCCATGTTTCGTGGTTGGCAACAAACTGTAGAGTTGATCGCTGGCATTATGAATCTGCCTGCAGCATTAATTATGCGCGTTCACCACAATGATGTTCGAATTTTTTCGTCAAGCGAAACTGTTAGTTCAACCTCGCCGTTATTATCAGATTCGAAGCAACTAAGTTGCTACAGTGCACAGGTTATTTATAACCGCACAGAGTTACTTATTGAAGACGCTACCCTCGATTCAACATGGACATTTGATCATAATGTTAGCGCTGATATCATGGCGTATTATGGCCTTCCGCTTACTTGGCCGAATGATCAAGCTTTTGGTACACTTTGTGTCTTAGATACGAAAATCCATGAATTTACACCACATTGCAAATTACTTATCGCACGTTTTCAACAATCGATGAGTGCTGATCTCGCTATGCTCTACGAGAAAGCCGAATTACTGCACGCCAACCGTAAATTACAGAGCTTACTTGCCAAAAAATCAATGGCACTAACCTTGTCTAATCAAGCGTTATTACATGAACAAGATAGCCGTTCGGCATTAGAATCGACCCTTATTTATCAGCAAAAATATGACTCGCTTACAGGTGTCGCTAATCAGTTTTCATTAGTTAAACAGATTGATGGCATGTTGGAATATGTTGATGATGAAAACGAACTTGCCGTTATTTATTTGGGTATCCGTAACTTCAAATCTATAAATAACAGTTATGGCTATGCTATTGGTGACAAAGTATTACTTGAAGTAAGTCAGCGTATTCATCAACAGTTAACGACAGAATACTTGGTTGCGCGTTGCTGGGGTGATGCGTTCGCAGTTGTTGTTCGTGATGATAACGTTGTTGAGCAAGCCATTGATTTGATAGCACGTTTTTCACAAGCCTTTGAATCAACGTTTATTATTGATGATTACGTGATCACAGCTCAGGTTTGCTGTGGTGTTGCGTTAGCGGATTCACCTGAAGACAAAGGTATTTCTTTGGTTGAAAGAGCTGAAGCTGCAATGAGTGCGAGTAAAGATACGGGGACATATTATAACTTCTTCACTGAAGAATTGAGTGCCGCGATTGGTGAACGTCACTATTTAGAATCGCATTTAGCCGAAGCGCTGGATAAAAATGAAATGTCAGTGCATTATCAGCCGATGATTTGTATTAAAACCCGCCGAGTAATGGGGGCTGAGGCATTAATTCGCTGGCAGAATCCAATCTTAGGTGCTGTTGCGCCAGATCGTTTTATCTATCTAGCAGAGCAAAATGGACAGATCTTAGCATTAGGTAACTTTGTATTACGGACCGCAATGGAACAAGCTGCTCAGTGGCGTAAGAGTTTTGGTGGTGACTTTTGTATTGCAGTTAATATGTCTCCGGTACAATTTCGTGATGATAACTTGGTTTCTCGTATTGCGCAGTTGCTGGCTTATTATCGTTTACCTGGTAGCTCGCTAGAACTTGAGATAACTGAGGGCGTTTTATTACAAGACGAGAAGAAAGCCGCGAAAGCCATTGCTGGATTACAAAATTTGGGTGTCCGCATTTCATTAGATGATTTCGGTACGGGTTATTCGTCATTAAGTTATTTACAGAAGTATTCGTTTGATACGCTGAAAATTGATCGTAGTTTTATTATGAATCTAATGGAACGAGACCAAGATAAAGAACTCGCGCGGGCGATTATTGCTATGGCGAAGAAGCTTAACTTGCAAGTTGTTGCCGAAGGTGTTGAAACCGCAGAACAAGATCAGTTTATTGTTGATGAAGGTTGTGATTATGGTCAGGGTTATCTGTATGGTAAACCTGTACCAGCAACAATGTTTATGGGTCAGTACCTTAGCAAAAAAGCTATTTAATTGACGCGGTTTCGATCGACTTGGTTGGATAGTGTGCAATCGGCGTTTGTAGAGAATAAAACTGCTATAAACGGTTGCAAAGAATCAGTGAATAGTTAATAATTCACTCGTTGTCAAGCACAACACGTTTGATGGGTGCCTTATGGGTCCCTCCGCATTGATACTCTGTGAACTCGGCCAGGTCCGGAAGGAAGCAACCGCAGCAGAGAACTCAAGTGCCGGAGTGAGGCTTGTAGGGTATCCTTCAAAAGTGTTGTGCTTTTTGTCGTTTGAACTAGATGTTGGCATAAGGCTACTAGTCATTGACATAAAACCCCCTACATTGACATAATCAACTTCTGCTCTAAGCTTATTTTGTAACATTACTACAAAATAGGTGTTACATGTATACTCGCAATATCGAACGCCCCTCACGAACTAAAAACGTTTTTAAATTCTCCAGTTTGAAAATGAGTCGAATTATAGCGGTTGAATCATCACTAGAGTTCCTCGCTTGTTTCCATTTTGAATACTCCCCTGATGTATTATCATTTAAATCTCAGCCCAAAGGCTTCTATTATAAATGTCATAATAAAAAACTCCCTTACACTCCTGATTTTCAAATTAAGCGAAAAAGCAATAATAAAGCGTCCTTCGTAGAAATTAAGCCTAAAGTTAAAGCATCCCATCCTGAGTTTATTGAAAAGTTTGTCTTAAGAATTGAAAAATCCGAATCTCTTGGTAAAGATCTTATTCTGTTAACGGAGAGAGTCTTATCAGCAGAACCCTATATTAGTAATCTAAAGCTCTTTCATCGTTACGCTGGCTTTCATGAGTTTAACGATATCGATATCACTCTCCTTAAAACTATCAATAAACATCGAAGCATTATAGCAATAACCTAATAATTTCCCCACACTTCATGGTATGACATATTCAGCAGATTTCAGACAACGAGTGTTGTCTATAAAAGAACAAGAAGATCTCTCAATCCGCAAAACGGCGAAGCGTTTTTGTGTAAATGAAACAACCATTCAATACTGGATGAAAGGATGGACACCGAAGGGAACAACAACTAAAAAACCAACAAAAAGACATAATGAAACCTTGTTAGAAGACATCAAAAATTACCCAGATGATTTTCAATCAGAGAGAGCATTAAGGTTGGGAGTATCTCAAACAGGGGTATCTCACGCATTACGACGATTAAAAGTAACAAGAAAAAAAAGACGTTAGAGCACCCTAAAGCTGACAAAGATAAGCGGCACACACATCAAACATTAATGGCTGGATACAACTCAGTAGAAAAGCCAATAATATATATTGATGAAAGTGGCTTCACTTTGGATGCTCCAAGAGAGTATGGATATTCCGATAAAGGGACACGTTGCTTTGGTAAGCATGACTGGCAACCTGGCAAAAGGATTAATGCAATTGGAGCATTACTTGGTTCTAAATTGTTAACAGTTAGCTTATTTAATGGAAACATTAACTCAGATGTTTTTTATCAATGGGTTATTGATGATTTATTGCCAAAAATAAAGTCACCTTCAATTATTGTTATGGATAATGCAAGTTTTCATAAACGTTCAGACATTGAAAAAGCAATATCTGAGCAGGGACATCAACTTGTCTTTTTACCTCCGTATTCTCCTGATTTGAATCCGATAGAAAAGAAATGGGCCCACGCTAAAGCGGTAAGACGAAAGCATAGGTGTAATGTCGACGATATTTTTTCTCAACACGGATTACGAGTGTATTTTATATGGTTATTGCTATATGTTCACACGGTTTACCATACAAAAATTGCTCACGTGAAGACGATTTGTAGCCTGTTTGGATAAAATCAATGAAGCAATCTGCCATCGAATGTTGGGTGATAATCCCGTCATCTTCCATCATGGTCAATGCTTCATAACCTTCTTTACCTTTCATTGTATAAGTGGAAGAGCTTCCGTAATAAATCATTTCATGGTCGATATCGTTCCAACCGTCTTCTTCTGTATAAATCGTAAGTTCAGCAATGCGCTTACCAAGGGGGCGTTCGGCGTAATAGCTAAAATTCAGGTTATAGGTATAAGGGTAGCTTCCCGAGCCACTTCCAAGAACCCCATTATTGGTGGCGTTATTGATTGCACCCTCTAGTGCCTGTGCTATATATTTTCCTTTGATGCGATAAGCTCCGATGGGAACGGCAAAGGGAAGTAGCTTACCTGCAATATCACCAATTGAAATATTACCCTGGTGTAAAGATGTTCTCACACCTCCAGCATTATGAATTGCAAAGTCGACTCGATGACCACTTTTATTCATCATATGCGCAAAAGATTCGGCGACTAGCGGGGCAATATCACTACCTCCCTTCAGATCGGGAATGCGGATATGTCGCATATCCTGTGCTAATTTACTAATAACGGTATTTTGCAGCTTACGTACTCTAGGGATATATTTATCTTGTAGAAATCTTTGTAGTGTCGGATCTTTTTTACATACGACTACGTTTTGATGTTGAGTGAGGTAGAGACTCGCTTTTGCATGGATTTCATCATCATTATTGGCTATTAACAAGCTTGCATCAATACAAAGTCGGCGACCAATAAGCAGCTCATTTTTGCCCTTGAAAGCGCTAACTGAACCATCTGCTGCGAAATCAATGTCACAGTGACCAAGTGCCTGTGAGTAAAATCCTGCTTGAACAATATAAGTACCATTAACCTGATGTTCGTATTCAGATTCTTTTTTCAGTCCTAAGTCACTGAAATCGCCAAGAAACGTGTGGCTATGACCGCCAACAATCAAGCTGATATCATCCACTTCTTTAGCTAACTCGCAATCACTATCAAAACCAAGATGACTCACTAGTATTATCTTATTAATACCTGATTTTTGGATAGCTCGAACAGTATTTTTGGCTGTTTCAAAGGCATTAACAAATGGCGTGTCAGGATCTACATTGGCTATATCGGCCATCTTATCTAATGATACCCCGAATATTGCAATGGGCTCGCCATCTACAACACGAGTCATCCAGCGTGCCGTTTGCTGTGATAAGATAGTAAATTAGGGCGACCGTTTAAATAATGAGATTTGGTTGTTATTTCATTTGTCAGATCCCAGTTACCTGCTAACAATGGAAACTGAATACGATCTAAAAATGCAGCGATAGGTTCATTGCCCATATCTAGCTCATGGTTACCAATGGTCATCACATCAATGCCTAATGCATTGAGCATATCTGAGTTGGCTTTACCTTTAAATAGCGAGAAGTAGAGCGTCCCTTGAAAGCAATCTCCAGCATGCACAAATATAAAGTCGCGATCATGCTGCAGGGCTTTCGCTTTAAGTTGTTTAGCTCTGGTCGCGATACGAGAAAACCCGCCATTACTCACATAAGGCGATATACTTTTGCCTTCAATGTTAAGCTGTAATTGCAGTGACTGAGGTTCAAAGTAGGAGTGCGTATCATTTATATGTGCGAGTGTTATCCTAACGGGCTTATTATTCTTTATCATCATTTTTCAATTTTCATCTATATTTTAATCGTCCGTTTTCACTGAATGGAAAGCCTGTTCAGATGAGTTTAACATATTTGATTGTGGTTTTTTTCTGTAACGACTGTGCTGCGAATATTTAAGACACATTATCATAACTCTAACTTGATGTTGATTTAGACTCGAAATTACATGAGTTAAGGTTCCAATTAAAAAGAGAATTGAGTGAGCAACTGTAAACAGAACTGTGGTTAGCTGTTGGATAGGCGCAGCCGTTAACCTTCTTACTGCTAAACCCGTTTTTGGCCTAGATTAAGAGGTAATGCAGATTGGTAGCGGCTTATATATTTTCACCACTTTATGAAATAGATATTACTTAGTAATAATTAACCGCCACGCATGGATCTTAATTAACTGGCGAACGCTTTAATCAGGCGTTCTCGCATTTTAAAATATGTCTAGATAACTCTATAGCCCTTGTAACTCGACCTGTGAATAACTTTGTTACAAAATCTCTACCTCGTTCACCGTCAGCTATCTTTAAACCGTACTTATCGACGGCTCTATAGTAGTAGACCCACTTACCTTTTACCTTGATATACGTTTCATCCATGCGCCATGAACCTGCTACTTTACGTTTTCTTTTTCTGAAATTAGCTTCAAGTAATGGCGCATATTTGATCACCCAACGATTTAATGTTGAGTGATCAAAGCGGATATTTCGCTCAGCAAATATCTCTTCTATTTCCCGGTAACTTAATTTGTACGCTAGGTAATAACGAAGTGCTTGCATGATGATCTCTTGCGGGAAATGGCATCCTGAAAAGTTAAGTCCCATGTTAATAATGCTCCGTTATTGTGACGTTTCATTATCAACATATCGCTTTACTGCGTCAACTTTGCGACAGAACCTATTTACTTCCTATGTATTTAAAAAAGGGGGCTACCGTCACGAAAGAAAAACCATACTTAATTGATAATATTGGTTTTTAAATTAACTACAAGAAAAATAGTAATTTGTCTTAACGAACCGTGCACCCTAACCAAATATCTACTCCCCCCTCTTCTGAGTAAACAATTTTAATTTTCATAGTCATAGTCATAGTTAGATTGACAATACCTACCAAGAGGTGGTTGGAGTTATTGACTACTAAACACTATTAAATACAATTTAAAATGCTTGGAACTAGGCTGAGTCCAGTTTAATGCGTCACATTTAACGGTAACTTAAAATAATAATATCATTCAAACACTTAGTGGGTGTAGAGTTATTAACACCACTATCACCGTACTGATGAGGGAGAGCTGGAAGTGGATGTCGATGAATTATTAATTGAGTTAGATGCAGACCCACGATGGCAGGTAAGCGGTCGGGTGGAGTACAACAACAAAGGGCAAGTGGTGAGGCAATATCAGCCGTATTTTGTTGATGACTGGCGTTATGTCGCCGACACCGCCATGCGAGCTCAGGGCTATGCCGACACGCATTACTCGTCATCAGTATGCGGGAGGTCAATGGTCATTACCAAAGGATTTGAGCGCCGTCAATATTATACGCCCTGGTTCACTGTCTCAGAAGATGAGAATGAGACCAGGTCTGAAGTGGCAAACGAGTCACGCTAACTTAACGCTTTAAGGTGCCGTTTAGCGGCACCTTAAGGTCAGCAAAGGACAACAGCTATGAATAGATCTATCTCCCCTGACGTGTTCAAGGGGACACCGACTATCTCGGTCATTGATAACCGAGGTCTGGCAGTACGAAGTGTGCAGTACAATCGCCTGAGTGCATCCAGTGCTTTGGAGTGTTTAATCACTCGCTCTACCTATAACAGTGTGGGCCAGTTAAGCGGTGCCTCCGACCCTCGTTTGTTTGATAACGGGGTCGAAAATCAGTCCCAGATAAACAGTTTGACGGGGCAGACTTTACGGATTGACAGTGTTGATGCGGGTTGGCGGGTTGCGCTGCTTGATATTGAAGGTGGGGTACATAAAGAGTGGGATGAACTGGGTATTACACGGCGTTACGCTTACGATGCGCCGCTGCATCGTCCGCTGGCCATTCATGAGAAACGTGCGGATATCAACAGTGGTATTGAGCAAATCACCGAGCGTTTTGTCTATGGAGATAGTAGTCAGACTGATGACAATCTGAACTTACAACTTATCCAGCATTATGACCAAGGCGGGTTGGTAGAAACCTGCAGTATCAGTCTTACTGGGCAGCCGTTAATACAGCAGCGCCAGTTATTGAGCTCTCCAACAGTGGAGAGTGACTGGCAAGGCGATGAAAGCGACTGGAACGGGCAACTTGGCTCAGAGGTTTACAAGACCACGTGGGGATATAATGCTTTAGGTGTGATGTTGGCTCAGTTGGATGCCACAGGGAATCGTCAACGCAGTGAGTATGATGTGTCAGGAGCCTTGTCGGCCAGCTATTTACTGTTGGCAAACCAAGTTGAAGCTGATGAGCAGATATTAGTGTCAGAGATTGATTACAACGCTAACGGTCAGAAGACTTTCGAATGTGCAGGTAACGGGGTGACGACGACTTACAGCTATGATGAGCGTGATTGGCGCTTAATCACGATGCTGACGGAACGGCCGAGTAATGGAACACGCAGTATCAAACTGCAAGAGCTGAATTACACGTATGACCCGGTGGGAAATATACTCTTAATTGAAGATAAGGCTGTGGCCACGCGCTTTTATAAAAACCAGCGCATCGAACCAAAGCAAAGCTATGTGTATGATGCCCTGTATCAACTTATTAGCGCTAGGGGCAGAGAAAATGCGACGAATCAGCCTTCGAACTCATCCCTTCCCACCCCCAGTATCCCAATCCCCACCGACAGCAACCAACTGCGTAACTACACGCGAACTTATACTTATGATAGTGGCGGAAATCTTTCCCAAATCCAGCATGCGCCAGATGGAAGCCCAGGCTATACCTTGTCGATGGTGGTGTCTGAGCGTAGTAATCGCACTCTGCAACAAACTGCTGGAGCACAAATTGATGTTGGTGATGTGGATAACCACTTTGATGCCCATGGTAACTTACTGCAACTTGAGCAAAGTAAGGGGTTGACGTGGGGGCGGTATAATCAATTGAAGCAAGTGGAGCTGACAGATAAGCAACAAGAGGTTTATCAGTATGCAGCGCAGGGAGCTCGAATACGTAAAATGTTGATTGAGGGGAGTAATGAGTCAGAGATGATTTACTTGCCTGGTCTAGAGTTGAGAAACAAACGGGGTGCGATAAATGAAACGTTACATGTTATCTCGTTGAGCAATACCGGTCGCAATCAGGTGCGCTTACTGCATTGGGTCACGGAAACTCCTGATGGTATCGATAATGACCAACTGAGGTACAGTCTGGATAACCACCTGGGTAGTAGTCATTTGGAGCTAGACAGTCACGGGGATGTGCTGACACAAGAGGAGTACTACCCGTTTGGTGGTACAGCGGTGTGGAGTGCGAAGAATACGTCGGAAGCGAAGTACAAATATGTGCGTTACTCAGGCAAAGAGCGGGATGCCACAGGGCTGTATTACCACGGTTATCGTTACTATATGCCATGGATGGGACGTTGGCTTAATCCAGACCCGGCTTGGACGGTCGATGGCTTGAATCTGTATCGGATGGTGAGGAATAATCCTGTTTTATATTTTGACCCAAATGGAAATACTGCTGAGGAGTGGGAAACCAGAGAAATGTTTAAAGAGCTACCTTTTAGCTCTCATGAGCAAGGGCTCAGAGATTTATTGGCTGTTGAAAATGACGAAAAATCAGAAAAAGCAAAGAGAACACGTATCTTACTTGAGCAGCTTCCTTTTTCCTTACCTTACGAAGAGCCCTTTAATTTACATAGTGTGAAAAGCGAATTTGTTACTGTTTATAGGGCTGAGGTAAAAGAACAAAATGTTCGCTTTATGCACACTAGAGTTAATGATGGAAATGTAGATATCTATATACCAAATAAAGCCCCTTATTCAAAAAATAGAGTGTTAAAGCTGCCTGTTGAAGCTAAAAAAATTGGTTGGTATCACGCTTCAAAAAAAATTTTGGAAGAACAAAACGAAACTGATGATGGGAATATGGCTTTTTATAATTTTGGTAATCCTCTTAGAGCTCTTCAATTTTATGAGCAAAAAATGGAAAATCCTAAGGAGAAACTACCTTTTGTTATTAAATCATTTGAGGTCTCATCAGGTGTTTTTAAAGCAATAGCAGAAGGAGCTGTTCAAGAGGAGGATCTGCGTTCGAATCCTAGGTCTTCCATTAATGTGGATAAAGCTGCCTATAATCAACTGGGGTTAAGACCTCACCATGTTGAGTTGCTCTCGGCTGCCATTGTACCAAATAGTGGTCAAGTTTACTCAGAAAGCCAACATTATCTACTTATGGATCGAGGACTAAATTCTTTAAATGTTTCACGGAAAAATCTAAAAAAACAAACCAATAATCATGCTTGTAGGTAGTCAAATCTAAAATGGTCACTGCTAAAGGATTAGAGAGCCGTCAATATTATACGCCCTGGTTCACTGTCTCAGAAGATGAGAATGACACCAGGTCTGAAGTGGCAAACGAGTCACGCTAACTTAACACCTTAAGGTGCCGTTTAGCGGCACCTTAAGGTCAACAAAGGACAACAGCTATGAATAGATCTGTCTCCCCTGAGATGTCTAAGGGTACACCGATTATCTCGGTCATTGATAACCGAAGTCTGGCAGTACGAAGTGTGCAGTACAATCGCCTGAGTGCATCCAGTGCTTTGGAGTGTTTAATCACTCGCTCTACCTATAACAGTGTGGGCCAGTTAAGCGGTGCCCACAAAAGTCTTTCCAGTAACTATCTTGTGGTTCCAGAGGCTCTTTATCATCAGAAAATTCAGTGGGTAATTTTTTTATCGCCTCAGATTCAAAAATACGCGCAATGTTAATCATCAATATGTGTGCATAACATTCCTGTAGGACACCACGTTCTGAATGGCTGTGGAAATCCTCAAGACCAACAAACTCTTTTGATATTTTATATAACTCTTCTATGCCCCACCTGGCATGATAAGCCTTTGAGAATGCGCTTATTGAGTACTTATCCTCAAGTAATGTTGTACTACAAACATAGGTTTCATCATTAATGACATATTTTATTAAACGTAGCTTAATAGGGGTGAGCGTTACATTATAGTCTCGTTTTTCAGTCGCATATTTGACAGCAAGTGATGGCGTATACGTAATGATATCGTCAACACGATCACTGAGCCAAAAATCGTTAACTTCTTTATTTACATTTCCATTTTGCATGCGGCAAATTAAATGAAGTCCTTTTTCCATGGCTTTTGATATAACTAGATAGCTAAAGTAACCACGGTCTAATACGAGTACATCATTTTTCTCTATCGCGTAAAGCGATTGAATGTAATTGAGGCCGACTGTCGCTTTACCTGTTTTTTTCGGCTGTGCCACTAAAACATCGTGAAATTTACGTCTTGCATGTGCCCAGCAACCAACAGGGATAATATCATCGATATTCTCATAAGCACTGTAGCCATCACATTGTAAATAACCTGCGTATCCCGCTAAGAATGTTTCAGGACAACGACGGGCTCGACTCGGTTGGTAATCGTAGATTACAACCGGCTTTGCCGTGTATTCGTTGCTGCGATAAACCCACATATATGATTTTTGTTGTGCAGTTCGATCTTTTTCATCAAGTACTTGGATGGTGGTTTCATCTGCGCAGAGCGTTGATTGGGCTAGTAAATGTATTTTCATTGCAGCTATTAATGGACTGAGTAGTGCTGCGCTTTTGATACACCAATTCGCTAATGTGCCTCGCGTTATTTCAAGACCACCGCGAGCAAGTATATCAGTCAAACGATAGAGTGGTAATGCATCGCAGTATTTGGCGACGACAACCGCGGCAAGCGCTTCGGGGCTAGCAATGCTGCTAGGTATTGGCTGCGCTGGTTTTGGTGCTGTCACTACTGATGAACTAATTGACGTTGCTTCGCATTCACGACAAGTATATTTGGTTTGTCGGTGTTTAATAACACTGATTTTTTCTGGAATGATCTTAACTTGCTCGCTTATCTGTTCACCACACTCATGCATACCATGTCCACAGCATACGCATGTTGGCGTGTCGATAACGTAAGACTTTTCTTCTCGTTCAAGATGTTCTGGTAAGGCCTTACGGCCTTTTCGTACGCGAGTCTTACTTTCAGATTCGTTCTCTTCAGCTTCGTTGAATGTGCCTTTAGGCATTTTCTCACTACGTGAACCAAATTCTTTTTTACGGTTGAGTTTTAACTGCTCCAAATCGATATTCTTAGAGCTGAGCACCTGATTTTCATGCTGTAACTTTGCCAGCATTTGTTTTAATTGTTCAATATCATCAGGCAGTTCAGTGGTCATTTATTAGCGCTCAATACAAATAGATAGCGCTAGTTTGCCTGCTGTATTGGATCATGTAACAGCCAATTGTCGATCCAGTGACGATCACCTCACTGCGAGACCGTTTAAAGGTTTGTGTGCATGAGCGGTTTCTAATGATAAACCGGAGAGCAACCAATTTAGCTGATGTTGATTGATTGTCAACGCGTCTTGTTCATCAGTGGCACAAGGCCACTTAAAGCGGCCTTTCTCTAAGCGCCGATAGTAAAGCCAGAAACCATTGGTATCCCAAAATAAGATCTTAATTTTATCGCGATGGCGATTACAAAAAATAAACCAAGCTTCGCTCAGTGGGTCCATTTCCAGCACATCACTGACAATTAAAGATAAGCCATCAATGGATTTACGCATGTCTGTATGACCCGTAACGAGGTAGATCTGCTTGTGTGGTGTCATGTTGATAACACGCTTAAGAATTGCTGTAATTTACTCGGTTCTAATGACGCTGGAAATGAAAATTGATAACCATTAGGTAATGTTAGAGTGAGTTGCTGGTCAGGTTTAGTTTCAGGAAATACGAGAGGTATAACCTTCTGCTTATTTGTTATTTTTGGTGGTTGTGATCTGAGTTTTTTAGTCCAAGCATAGAATGATGATACGGTTATTTTATTGCGTTTACAGAATTGAGATTTGTTTAGCCCACTTTCAGCTTGCAGCTGAAATATGCGCTGCCAATGTTGTTCTTTTTTACTTTGTGACATGATTTTATCCCTTCGTTTAATGAAGGTTAATCATGCAATAACTGAAAATATTTGGTAGGTGGGTTTAACTAAGCGTTTACCAAGGTTCCAAGCTTCATCGACACTGTCTATAAGTAGTGCCTGACCAGATAGGCTGTTAATTTGGGATATATTATTAACCCCTTTTTCAAACAAGCGTGGGTCGGAGGAAGATTTCAATTGGCCAATGGCATTGTAGGTGGACCGGGTGATTAAACAGTCTAGTTTATCGGTTACTGTTGTGCGGTTATATTGAACTGTGCGAACGGCTAAGCCACGGTTATCCTTAACTGAAATGGTGGGAGTTCCCTTGAATAGAGCTGCAGAGCTGGACG
>Ga0209395_1004836_pt1 | contig 15520 bp, 11 predicted proteins | sample GOMGulsemesocosm_3_FD_184635 | JGI IMG/M metagenome (GOLD analysis project Ga0209395, IMG submission 184635) | Methane-oxidizing microbial communities from mesocosms in the Gulf of Mexico - GOM9D Gulf of Mexico (SPAdes) (version 2) | ecosystem: Environmental > Aquatic > Marine > Cold seeps... | reverse complement strand
TTAAAATCTCTTTTCCTTGATATTCGTGTAAATTCATAACTTGCTTACTAATTTAAGATGCGCAAATGTAAATAATAGCTGTTAATTTCACTAACATTTTATTTAGTATTGCATATAAATAAATTTAAATTATTCCGTATTGTTATATATTTAACAATACGTTTAATTTGTTTAAATTTTGATACTAATCTTTGTTTTTCAGTACAAAAAAATATCTTTGCTAAAATTTTTTACGACTATGACTAGTGAAACTCTATTAAATATTACCAATGAATTTGGAAGTCCTGTTTACGTGTATGATGCTCATAAAATTGAGGCGCAATATAATCGTTTAACGGCTGCATTTAATAAGGTGAAAAAGCTTAAGATAAATTATGCGGCCAAAGCCCTTTCAAATATTTCAGTTTTAAAATTCATCAACACCCTGGGTGCAGGCTTAGATACGGTATCCATTCAAGAGGTAAAATTAGGGTTACATGCTGGTTTTAAGGCTAAAGACATAATTTACACCCCAAATGGTGTCTCTCTACAAGAAATTGAAGATGTTACTAAATTAGGAACTCAAATAAACATCGATAACCTCTCTATATTAGAGCAGTTTGGTAGTAAGCATCCTAACATTCCGGTTTGTATTAGAATAAACCCTCATGTAATGGCCGGTGGAAACACAAACATATCGGTAGGACATATCGATTCTAAATTTGGAATTTCAATCCATCAAATCCCACATATATTACGTATAGTTGAAAACACAGGCATGCATATTAATGGTATTCACATGCATACAGGTAGTGATATTCTAGACATCGATGTGTTTTTATATGCCAGTGAAATTCTTTTCGAAACTGCAAAGAATTTCAAAGACCTCGAGTTTATTGATTTCGGCTCTGGTTTTAAGGTTCCTTATAAAGAAGGTGATATTGAAACTAATATTGAAGAGTTTGGGGAGAAACTTACAGCACGTTTTAAAACCTTTTGCAAAAATTATGGTAGAGAACTAACTCTAGCTTTTGAACCAGGGAAATTTCTAGTGAGTGAAGCTGGTAACTTTTTAACTAAAGTAAATGTTGTAAAACAAACCACTTCAACAGTATTTGCTCAAATAGATTCTGGTTTTAACCACTTAATCAGACCTATGCTCTATGGCTCTCAACATGAAATTGAAAACATCTCCAATCCACAAGGACGAGAGCGTTTCTATTCTGTAGTGGGATATATTTGTGAAACAGATACCTTTGCCAATAATAGAAGGATTAGTGAAATAAATGAAGGTGATTTTCTAGCTTTCAAAAATGCCGGAGCTTATTGCTATAGCATGTCTAGTAATTACAATTCTCGATATAGGCCGGCTGAAGTATTATGGCATAATAACAAAGCACATCTCATTAGAAAACGAGAGACTTTTGATGATTTATTGACTAATCAAGTTGACATAACTCTAGATCAAAAAAAGGCTGTTGCCAAAACTTAAAATCTAAAACATATCATAGTAAAGCGTTAGACATCTGTCTAGCGCTTTTTTTTTATCTTTATCCAAACCAACACAGCGTATGAAAATTTTACTAGGATGCTTAGCATTCCTTTTAACTGGATGTTCTCTAAATAAACAGCAGGACCCCATCCTCAAAGCATTAGAATCAGATGCTACGGCTATTAATACAGTAATGGCCAATTTAAACGATTATGAAGTTCAAATAAAGTTCTCACAAATTATAAAAAGCACGGATACTACCCTATTTAATGATTATCAATTTCAAGTAGATAATACCGAATATTTTTACCCTGCGAGCACAGTAAAATTTCCAGCCTCAATATTAACCCTAGAAAAACTAAATGAGGAGAAAAATTTCACGATTGACACGCCTTTTTATGTTGAAGGTGATTCCCTAATAACTACGTTTAGAAAAGACATCATTGATATTTTTGCTGTTAGCAGTAATGACACTTACAACAGGTTATTTGAATTTCTTGGCAAAGATTACATAAACAAAAAATTAAAAAGCAAAGGCTTAACAGCAACCCGAATAGCGCATCGCCTTTCTACAAATGATGCCAATAATTTAAAAACAAAATCATTGATATTTACAATGAATGATTCTACATTAGCCCCTACTTATTCTACTACAAACACCCCCATTGCAGAATTAAACTTAAAAAAACTCAAAAAAGGTATAGGGTATTACCGAGATGGAAAGTTGATTAATGAACCTATGGATTTTTCTTCAAAAAACTATATCTCAGTTAATACGCTTCACGGCATGATGAAACGATTAATGTTCCCAGAGGCATTCCATGAAAGTGAGCGCTTTAATCTTACAGAAAAGGATCGTTCATTTTTAATTAACACAATGTCTATTTTACCGAAGGATGGTGGCTATACAGATGCCGACCATTATGACAGTTATGTAAAATTCTTTATTTATGGAGATAGTAAAAAGCCTATGCCTAATCATATCAAGATTCATAACAAAGTGGGGTACGCCTATGGATACTTAACAGATTGTGCCTATATAAAAGATACAAAAGCAAATATTGATTACATATTAACCGCTACAATCCATGTTAATCAAGATGGGATTTTTAATAATGACATCTATGAATATGATGATATTGGCATTCCTTTTTTAGCAGAATTGGGACGTAACATCCATAAACAACTAACAGAAACTAACAACTAAAACCAACCGTATGAAAACCATTCAATTACTCTTAATTGGACTCTTATTATTACCCATTTCTTCACATGCTCAAAAAAGAAAAAAGCAAAAAGAAGTCCAAACATCTCTTGAAGGCGACAAAGAATTTAACAATTTAAAATGGCGTAATATAGGTCCTTTTAGAGGTGGTCGAAGTGTCACTTCAACTGGAGTTATTGGCCAACCAATGACCTATTACATGGGGACAACAGGAGGTGGAGTTTGGAAAACTACTGATAATGGTATCTCCTGGAAAAATGTATCTGATGGTTTTTTTAAAACAGGAACAGTTGGTGCTATAGCTGTTTCTGAAAGCGATCCTAATGTTGTTATCGCAGGAATGGGAGAACATGCAGCACGTGGGGTTATGACATCTATGGGTGATGGCGTGTATAAATCCACTGATGCGGGAAAAACATGGACACATATCGGTCTTGATAATTCACGACATATTTCTGATGTCATTATTCATCCAACAAACCCAGACATTGTTTTTATAACAGCACAAGGGGCACAATATGGACCGTCCAATGATCGCGGGGTATATAGATCCTTAGATGGTGGTACTAACTGGAAAAAAGTACTTTCGGTTAATAGTTCTACTGGAGCCTCATCGCTTTCTATGGACATGAATAACCCAAGAATACTATATGCGGCAATGTGGCAACACCAACGCTATGCTTGGACTATGGAATCTGGTGGGGAAAACTCAGGATTATACAAATCTACTGATGGCGGAACGACATGGAATAAAATGGAAAAGGGATTGCCAAAAGCTTTTGGAAAGGCAGGTATTTCAGTTTCTCGTGCAAATTCTGAGCGCATTTATGCTGTTATTGAAGCAGAAGGTAAAAAAGGAGGTGTTTATCGTTCTGATGATGCTGGTAAAAAATGGAAACAAATTAATTCTAACAGAGTAAATATTGCTCGTTCCTGGTATTATATGGAAATTTTTGCCGATCCTCAGGATGCAAATATTGTTTATGTACTAAATGCCCCTGTAATGAAATCTATAGATGGTGGGAAATCATTTTCAAATATTCCTGTTCCTCATGGTGACAATCATCATTTATGGATTAATCCATATGATAATTCTAATCTAATTAATTCAAATGATGGAGGTGCTAATATATCTTTTAATAGTGGTAAAAGTTGGAGTACTCAGCAAAATCAAGCAACATCACAATTCTATAGAGTTATTACAGATAATCTGGTTCCTTATAATATTTACGGAGGTCAACAAGATAATTCGGCTATATCAATTGCGAGTCGCACAAATGATTTTGGTATAGACTGGAAAGATTGGCATTCAGTTGCTGGAGGAGAAAGTGCTTTTATTGCTTTTGACCCTGATAACCCAGTAACAATATATGGAGGAACATACCAAGGTAATATTAGTAAGTGGGAGGCTAGTTCTAAGGAACAAAAATCAATAAAAGAATATCCAGAGCTTGGTCTGAGTATAGCTCCAGAAGATTCGAGATACAGATATAATTGGAATGCACCTATTATTTCTTCTCCACATGATAGAAATACAATTTATCACGCCGGGAATGTTGTTTTTAAAACCACAAATGGTGGTATTAATTGGACAACAATAAGTCCTGATCTTACCAAAGATGAAAAAGATAAGCATGGCCCTGGTGGTGGTCCATATACCAATGAAGCTGCTGGTGGAGAAAACTACAATACGCTTATGGCATTGGTAGAATCGCCACATGAAGAAGGCGTACTCTATGCTGGTAGTGACGATGGTTTAGTGCATATTACTAAAAACGGAGGTCAATCTTGGGAAAATATTACTCCAAAAAACATTCCAGATGGTATTATTAATAGCATTGATGTTTCTCCTCATGATAAGGCTACTGTTTATATCGTGATTATGCGTTATAAAACTATGGACTTACAATCATATATTTTTAAATCCAACGATTATGGTGAAAATTGGAAAAAAATTATTAGTGGCTTGAATGATCCCCACGGATTTGTTCGTGTTGTTAGAGCAGATAAAAAGCAAAAAGGCTTACTTTACGCCGGTTCAGAAACTGGCTTATATGTTTCAACTAATGATGGTGCAAATTGGAAACAATTTCAACTGAATTTACCTGTAGTTCCAATTAATGATTTGATCATTCAAGATAACGATCTTATTGCTGCAACTTCTGGTCGTGGATTCTGGGTACTAGATGATTTGTCCGCAATTCAGAATCTAAACACCAAAAAAACAACCATTCAAATATTTAAGCCAAAAGACACATATCGTATTTTTGGAGGAAGTGCTAGTAGACCAATTCCAGGCTTAGGGCAAAACCCAAAACAAGGGGTAACATTTGATTATTATTTAGAACAAGATTCTGATACCTTAAATCTAAAATTAGAGGTCTTAGAAAACAGTAAGGTCATAAGAACCTTTACAAACAAAAAACCAAAAGGATTTAAATCATGGCCAGGAGGCCCATCTTCCCCACAAGTACTCCCTTCAAAAAAAGGATACAATCGATTTACATGGGATTTTAGCAGAGCAGCAATTCCATCAATTGATAATGTTTTTGTATTTGGAGGTCATGCAGGGTCTAGTGTTAGTCCTGGAATATATATGCTTCGTCTTTCTTTAAATGATGTCGTTAGTGAAACCAGTGTAACAATATTAGCCAATCCTAGCGTGAAAGCGACAACTCAAGATTTCAATACTCAACAAACTATGCTTGTTACTATTGAAAATACTTTAAAAGAAATGCATGAATCTGTGAATAGTATGCGCTCAGCGAAATCACAATTAAATGCTTTTTCTAAACTTTTAAATGAAAATGAATTAGCGAATGAGCTTTTAGATAAAGGGAAGGCGTTAACAAAGCGCATTGATACTTGGGAAAGAAATTTAATTCAGCCAGATCAAAAAACTTTTCAGGATGTTATAAATTTCAATAATAAACTTAATGCTCAATTAATTCATTTAAAAGGATATTTAGATGTTGCAGATCCAAAAGTAACTCAGGGAGCTAAAGATCGTTTACAAGATTTATTAGCGGATTGGAACCTCTATAAAGACGAGCGTAACGCCATTATAAATACAGAAATGAGTGCTTATAACATCTTATATAAATCCTTAGAATTGCCAGCAATTATTTTGGAAGATTAGTATTCAATACTGATATAACTTAAAAAGCTAAGAATATTGATTATTTATTCTTAGCTTTTTTGTTTCTAGTATTTAAATGACTGTAACAATCAATGCATCAGTTCGTCTATATATAAAGTTAAACACAATGAAAATCAACCACAAAAACATGATATTAGCAGTTACACTAATGCTGTTATCATTTTCAACATTTGCACAAGTAGAAACCGTTTTTAATGGCACAACCTTTAACGAATCCATAAAAACAGTTCAGGAAAAGCTTAACACCATTTCCGAAACTTCAAAAATTATTAGGATTAAAAATCCCAGTTTTCCTTTAGCTAAACATAAAGAAGAACATCTCATATGTACCAATATCAAAACCAAAAATGGCATTATTGCTAAAGCTGCTTTTTCATTTTCCGATGATAAACTTTCCTTTATAGAAGCTAGAGGAAATGCCTTAAAATCTTTAATAGAAACTAGAAAAGATACTGCAATGACCTATTTAGGCTTTAAAGTTTATCGTTTGGACATGCTTTTTGCAGATCCTAAAAACGATATTGTAAAATTCCTCACCAAAGAAGCCGCACATCCAAATTTATTCATGTGGAGCAACCCATATTTAATATCAAATGATGACTCTAATCCTGGATATAATTCCTCTGCTATAATTCCCGATTTCTTAAAAATGGGCGCTGACATGGATGAATTAAAACCTCTAATAGAAGCTAATAGCACACTTACACAAATAGAAGAATTGGATGGTTCTGACCCCAATGCACAAGTTCAAATCAATGCATTTGGTGTAGAATATGCTGGTTTTCCAAGAAAAATTGAAGCGCGGTTTGGAGATAATAAACTCAATGCCGTTTGGATTTTAACAGGTAAAGGAGAAGAAGACCGCATTAGACAAAAACTAATAGCTGCCTATGGTCAGCCAATTTTTAAAACTGACGACTGGGAAATATTTAATAATTGGCAGATAGGACTGAGGAAAGACAAACCTGAAGTTCTATTGTTGACTCAAAAAATAGGCTTACACTATAAAAAAGAGTTTTTTAAACAATAAGTATAACTCGTAATGATTAATGGTAAAAAGGAAGTTTAATTTTTAAGCTTCCTTTTTACATTTAAACAAACCCGGTTTTGTAACCATTAATTTTTCATATATTTATAAAACCATCCCTAGGTCTTTTAATTAGATTAAAATTTATAAGAGATTTATGATTAAATTCTTTCGTCGCGTACGCCAAAAACTACTTTCCGAAAATCGCTACAATAAATACATCTTATATGCTATTGGAGAAATAATACTTGTTGTTATTGGGATTCTAATTGCTCTAAGTATAAACAACTGGAATGAAACTCGAAAACAACGGATTCAGGAGAAAGACTATTATTGCAAATTATTGGAAGATTTAAATCAAGATGTCATTCAAATAGAACAGCATTTAGTAGCTAATGAACATCGCATATTAAGTAGTAACAAATTAATATACTTATTACAACAACCTCAGCCCTCTCAAGCGGAAGTAATACTAACCATGAGAGATGCGGTGGCAAAAACAACTTTTACTTTTAAGCCGAGCTTAGCAGCATTTGAAGATTTGAAATCCAGTGGAAACCTAGGTCTACTTACAGATTTGGATCTGAAAAATAAATTAATCGACTATTATACTTCAATTGAAGGATATATTGATGTTACAGATATTATTTCTGACAAAACAATTGATGCCTTTTTTAATCCTGAAAAAGATTTTAAAGAGATAGGATGGCAATATATCCCAACAGTTTTTAAATCGATAGATTCTAACATAGTCGATATAAAGGCTCTGGAAACTAAAAATTTCCCTACGGAGAGACTAAGGAATCAATTGTTGAGTGATGCCATTTTGTATTTAGGTACAGGCGCAAGAAAAAATGAGATTTACCAAATTATGGCATCTGAAATCAAAGAAATGCAAAAGACTTTAATAAACAAGTGTGATACTAACTACGATTAATATTTACAAAATCATTTTAGGCTTCGTATAAATAAAACTACCTTGCAATCTATGAATGGATTTGACATCGTAATGGTAATTGCCATCATCCTTTTTGCAAGATTAGGTATGCGATTAGTTTCTGGTTATATCAAAATGAAAAAAGATAACACAGATGATAAAGAAGATACAGATGATAGCAGTGATCATTGAAATATAATTCTATTCCTTGTCTTATTTGTCTAGTTAAATGTTCTTAATTCATAACCATCAATCCTTAAGGCATTTAAACTCTAATGCTTCTTAAAATACTTAAAGAATGGATATGTTACCTGTTTTTTATTTGCTCCTAAATTATTTAAATAATCATCCAATAAATTCCACCCTAAAAAACCATCTCTAACTTCAGGTTCTAAACTATAAAATACAACATTAGCAAATGGCTGCGCCATATCAATATGATAGGTACCAGCAGCAAATGTTTTAGTAGATGTAACAAATTCACCATCGATTGTTGTCATTTGGTAATTTGCAAAACCCATGGGTTTATAAAACAATTTATCAAAAACAAATGCTTCACCAGTAACTGTTAACTCTTGTTCCAATTGACTTACTTTAACACCATGCCGCTTTAATTTTTCAATAATAAACTCCATATCTTTTGGAATTAAATATCCACGAGGTACTTTTGCTTCCTTTACTCCAATTGGTTTGGTTATTAAATTAACATTATGGATCATCTCTGGTGGGTTCGGTCTGTCTAATACCTCAATACTAGTTCCTTCAATTACTTTCTTTTTCCGATCTCTAAAAGCAGGCATCGAGATTTTTCTATCTAAAACATATTTTCCAGAGACATAATTTTTTAATGTCTCATTAGAAGCTTCCTTTTTTATTCTATCAACCACTTCCTCTTCTGCTTTTTTACATATTGCTTGCATTTCCTTCCCATTTCTTTTACACACCTCTAACAATGCATTTATATAAGCATATTGGGAATAAATTGCTTTTTCAAACGATTCACCTCCCGGTGTTTCTACCAAAATGGCCATTCTATTTCTCAATCCATAAGCATTTACCATAAACTTTGCTTCGGTAGACCAAATTGAATTGTCGTGAGTAAATTCAGTTGGTGGCCACTCTTCATTTAATCCACAATGCATTCCTACTTCAATATTTCCAATATTACGAGCTTCTTCTACAATAGCAGGAAACAATTTATAAGTTACATAATCTCTTGGCCCCGCATGTGCAGTTACAACATTAGACCCCGCTTGAGCTATGGCATAACCATGTCGTGTATTCCCCATTCTGTGCGTATCAAATATTAATGTGGGGTCCCATTTATTCAAAACATTTCTATAAGCCCCCTGCATATTAAGCGTTTCCAACTTAATACCATCTCTGTTCACATCATATCCTGCACCATTTCGTCGTGTTCCCGTAAGTAAAGGATAAGCATCATTAACTACTCTGGTTTCATTTCCATCTACATTAAAATTCGGATTAACTAAAATTATTAATTCATCTAAAAGATATTTTTTCTTTCCAAACAATATATCTCTTATCACCATAAATAAAGCTTCCTTCCCCTCGCATTCTGCAGGATGAATTCCCCCTTGTAGGTATACTATTGTTTTTCCTGAAGCTTTTGCTTCTTCAGGGGTGCTAATTCTAGGGTTAGACATTACCAATACAGGACTTGTTCTGCCATGGTCACTAATAAACATATTAAACGTGTAGACATTCTCACTTTTCCATTTAAGCATAGAAAAAAAATCTAATACATCATTGTAGTTTGCGGTATATGCAAAATTTGCTTTTTCAGATGTAGTTTTTAATTCATCTGGCCAATGTCCATTCCAATTAGGCGGTACATTATTTCCGGTATAGATTGTGTTTTGTGCTGATAGTGTAAATGCACAAAGCAATAATAGATTAAGAAAATGTTTAACTTTCATTTTGTATTGAATTTGATTAGCTGATTATCAGTTATAAAACAAATAAATTTAAAAACAATACCTCATAAATTGTAATACTGTTTTAACCATAATTAATACATTACTATTCTAAATCTGTTAAAATTTATAGCTTTTCAGTTTAATCTATTATTTTTAATCCATAAAAACACTCTTCATGAAGAAAAACATATTTCTAAGCTTTTTATGTGGTTTAACTATTTTCAACGTTTTAATCGCACAACAAAAAAACGACCCAACACGATGGAAACCAGAAGATTTCGTTAACACAAAATCTATGCGATCGGTTTCAATTTCTCCAAATAATAACATGGTGGTTTGGACCAAACGCAAAGCCGTAAAAAAGAAAGATCGCTTTGTATCTGATATTTACCTGACGCGTCTTGATTTAAAAAAAGATAATAAGTTTAGAACCATCCAACTTACTAATGGCGATGATAATGATTATAGTCCATTATTTTCAAAAGATGGTGAAACTATCTATTTCTTATCCTCAAGAGATAAAGGAAAAAAACTTTGGAAGCTCAGTATTTATGGCGGAGAAGCAAAATCTGTTAAAGAATTTAAAAACGGAATTTCCAATTTACAATGGCAAAACGAAAATAGCTTACTCTTTCAATCTCATGATGGTAAGACTTTATATGAGTCTCAGTTGGAAGAAAAGAAAGATAATGTTATTGTAGTTGAAGATTCTTTACATTGGAGGCCAAATCATGTATATGCTTATCATATCAAAGATAAATCGGTTAAACGATTAACAAACAATAAAAAACCACTAAGAGGTTATCAAATTTCTAAAGATGGTAATTGGCTATACTATGGCATGCAACGTAGCAGAAGTTATAACTCTGATGCCCAGCAAGACCCTCATGCATATATAAAAAACTTAGATACTGGAGCGATAACACAAATTAAAACCAATCTTGGGTTTCCAATTGGAGGCATTTCATTTACTGCCAATAATAAAGGCTTTTATTTTAGCGCTAGTTATGCTTCAGATCCAAAATGGAATGGTTCTGGAATAAGTGAACTCTATTACTATACAATAGCCACAAATAGCTTTAAAAAAGTAGACTTAAAGTGGAACTTAGGTCTTGGGAGAGGTTATAATGTGATTGGAAATAATATTATTCCTTCTTTAGCTAATAAAACCACTTTTAAACTTGCCTATTATAAAAAAAATGGAACAAAATGGAGTAAATCAAAAATTGATTTCGGCAGTAAAAATGATCATGTTTCAATTTTAGATGTTTCAGAAGATGGATCTAAAATAGTATATAACTATTCTACAGCATCGAAATTACCTAGTTATTATATCGCCGATCTTTCAGCAAATAAAATCTCTAATGAACATACACTTGTAACATTAAACAAGAACCTGAGCAAAAGAACGATCACCAAAAGTGAAGTCATGGTTTGGAAAGGCTATAAAGGCGAAGAAGTTACTGGTATTTTATACTATCCAGAAAATTATCAAGAAGGAAAAAGCTACCCACTTATGTTGTCCATTCATGGTGGACCAGCAGGAACAGATTTAGATCTTTGGAGCGAACGATGGAGTACTTATCCAAACCTTTTATCACAAAAAGGCATGTTTATTTTAAAACCAAATTATCACGGTTCTTCAAACCATGGTTTAGCTTTTGTAGAAAGCATTAAAGGTAATTACTACGAACCTGAAATGGAAGACATCACCAAAGCCATTGATATTTTGGTAAATGATGGTAAAGTGGATCGCTCACAACTAGGAACAATGGGGTGGTCAAACGGAGCAATTATTACGACTATGCTTACCATTAGATATCCTGATATGTTTAAAGTTGCGGCACCTGGTGCTGGCGATGTAAACTGGACTTCCGATTATGGTACTTGTAGCTTTGGAGTGAATTTTGACCAGTCCTATTTTGGTGGTGCTCCTTGGGATGATACCAATGGAAAATTTTATAATGAAAATTATATTATTAAATCACCAATATTCGAGATTGAAAAAATTAAAACTCCGACAATTATTTTTCATGGAAGTGAAGACCGAGCGGTTCCTAGAGATCAAGGATGGGAATATTATAGAGGGTTACAACAAGTGGGAAAATCTCCAGTACGTTTTTTATGGTTTCCAGGTCAGCCACATGGCCTTGGAAAAATAACGCACCAGTTACGTAAGATGAAAGAAGAAATACAGTGGATAGACACTTATTTATTTAAGAAGCCTTCTACAAAAAATGAGGCCTTTAAAGAAGATAGTCCGTTATCTGAGCTCTTAAAAATTCAAGAAGCTAAAAGCATCAATGGTTTATTTGGAAAACATGTGAACGGCGTTTTAATTCCAGAAACTCTATTGATTAAAAAAGACTCAACATCCATTGGTCGTTTCGAGGTTACCAATGCTCAATTTAAAGCATTCAAACCGAGTTTTAAATATGAAACAGGCATTGATAATTACCCCGCAGAAGTAAGTCGCACTGATGCAAAAGCATATGTAAAGTGGTTAAGTGATACCACTGGCAAATCCTATAGATTACCCAATACAAAGGAGGCAAAATCACTTCATAAAAAAGCACATAAAGCTGCAGCCAAAGCACTCACATTAAATTATTGGGCTGGTTATAATATTACTAAAGCGGAAGTGCCTCAATTAAAAGAGAAGTTAAAAGAGCTTAAAACAATACTCTATAAAAAAGTTGGAAAGAAGAAAAGTACCAAGATAGGAGATGCCTCTATTTATGACCTTGGTGGTAATATTGCTGAGTATTATGATGACGGTATTTATGGCTATAGTGCTTATGATTTTTATGATGTAAACGACGATAGTATGATACTCTCTAAGCATGTTGGCATTAGAGTTATCAAAGAATAAATTAATTTATTTTTGGTATAACACACTTAATAACACTATATTTAAGCTTTAAAACATATTTAACAGTGAACGGAACAGTAAAATTTTTCAATGGAACCAAAGGTTTTGGTTTCATAACAGAAGACGATTCAAATACAGAGTACTTTGTACACGTGTCTGGATTAATTGATCAGATTAACGAAGGCGACAAAGTCGAATTTGAGTTAACAGAAGGAAAAAAAGGTATGAATGCAATAAACGTAAAAGTTGTTTAATTTCTTTCTTTAAATCTTTTATTGAAAGCCTATCTCATGAGATAGGCTTTTCTTTTATAACCCTTTTAAGCGATCACTCTCGTTTACCGTTTTTAGATATTGAAAGAGGTATCAAATGGCATGAAACTTATCCTCAATTTAAATAAAAACTTATTTTTTCTTGAAGAACTACTTTCCATCTACATAATCCTGCAAATAAGCATAACGTTCTGTAAGCTTCCCGTTTTCTGTCATTTTTGCGCGTTCTAAGACCCCATCAACATCACCATTAAAAAAGGCAGGAATCACTTGTTGTATAAACAATTCTCCAAAGCCTTCACTTGCATCCTTAGGGAGTTCACAAGGTAAATTATCTACTGCCATCACAACAACAGCCTTATCATCCATAAAATCAATTTCCAATTCAGTTTCTGGATCATATCCATAAATAGGATCAGCAATTGTAGACGGACGAAGCGTGGTAGCAACCGGCCCATCAATATCACAACTTACATCAGCAACCACCTTGATATTAAAATGCGTTGATCTCACATCTTCACGTGTATATAAAAATGGTGCATCATCACCATAAAAATGTCCAGCAATATAATAATCTGTTACTTTTGCAAATCGCATAAAATCAGACTCATAATCTTTTGGATTATAATACATATCATATTTATCTACGACTTTTCCATCAATACGTTTGTTATAGTCCAAGACATCTGCAACACAATACACAGGCTCATTATAAGTTTGTCCCAAATAATCGTCAACCGATACTTCTTTAATTTGCATGGCATCTAACATTTCTTTAGATCCTCTTGCCACTTTACCGTGTCCAGTAAGTAATATTTTAATATTTGGCAGCTCAATATTATTCAAAGCATCTATTAGTGCTTCTTGATCAGCTAAAGTATTTGCTTTTGGTAAATCCCATGTATTAAATTTTAATCCCCAGGCTCTAAATCCATTATAAGCACCTACAATCCCAGCATAACGGCCAAAACCAATAAGTCGAAGATCTTTACCATTTACTATAGTTTCATGATCGTAAAACTCAATATTTTTTTCTAAAATAGCCTTTAATAACCCCCGATTATACGGTTGCTTTTTTATGGTATGCGAAAAGAAAAAATACTTTTTATTAGGAATAAGTTCCGCAATTGGGACTTCCTTTACGCCAAACATAACATCGGCATCAGTAACATCTTCTAAAACTTGAATACCAGCATCAGTATACAAACTATCATTAAACACTCGAATATCACTAGATTCCACAATAATTTCAGCGGTATCAAAATCTGCTTTTAATTGTTGACAAGATTCTGGTGAAAATACAACACGTCTATCTGGTGGATTTTTACGTTCCTTTATTATGGCAAATTTGATGCTCATGCGTTAATTCAATTAGTTTTTAATTCGATTGCTTTTTGAAAAAAATTGTTAACCAAAAACTGTAGGCTGAAGACTGGAACAATTTTTGCACGAAAGTAAGAGGATTTAAGCGTTTGCACAACTTTTTTTGTAACTTCGCATCCCATTATAAAATAATGGACATTCAAACATCATGAAATACATTGATGCGCTCCTAAAACATCTTTAGGATTAATTCAATTAAGTAAACTAAATTTTACTATTTCATTAATGGGGTCGACTGGTTTTGACAGCGAGTTGTATTGAACTGTAAGCACGTCGCGTAACGACATTGAAACGCGTTAAAGACTATGTCAAATTTTAAACGGCGAGAATAACTACGCTTTAGCTGCATAATCTGAATTATAGTAAGATTAGCCTCGTCCTACTAGGTAGGAAAGCTGAATGTCTCTTGAAAGCCTTGGTTAACGGCGTTCTGTTAGAGACATCGTAAATGTTAACATAGAAAATGTAAAGCTTTGGTACATTTTTGAAATTAAAAAGATAAGTAATATTGTGGGCCGTTTTTAGTCAGCATATTATCGAAAACCAATTAAAAACTAAGCGTGAAGAAAGCACTTTGATAGCTTGTTTGGACCCGAGTTCGATTCTCGGCGACTCCACATTAAAAATCCGTATTATACTGTTTTACAGAATAATACGGATTTTACATTTAATCTCTAGTCAACCATTAGTCAATACTTCACAAAAAATGATAGTTTGACTGTTTTAATAGAATAATTGAGGATATAGTAGAAATTAAGGAAATAAAAATATAAGACATGGAATATAAATAAAAATCTAAAAAGTTTGAATGAGTTGAAAATAAGAGACCCCTAGACCTCTTTTAAAAACGCTTTTCCAAATGACCTCATCTTCATTTTCATCGTAATTAGTCCCACTAGTGATCATACAGATCATATTAATTATGAAACATTATTATGACATCATTAAAAAAGCGTTCATTGTAAGATATTCGCAATTACAGGGCTAAGCGTTAAAAAAATGTTCGATATTCCGAGTGTGGTTGCAGAGAGGAGTTGAAGCATAGCAAAGCAATCTTTTTAATAGGAGTTCCCAATTAGCAGATTACCACACTGCTTCAGCCTGTCTTGAACGCCAGACAAAATGCTCCGGGTAATGACGTTTAATCTCCCTATTTATAAAATTCTCAATCATACACACTTATAATGAAGCAGTTAAGCGATTAGATTTCACATAGTATGAAATAATTTCGTA
>Ga0209395_1004830_pt1 | contig 15531 bp, 12 predicted proteins | sample GOMGulsemesocosm_3_FD_184635 | JGI IMG/M metagenome (GOLD analysis project Ga0209395, IMG submission 184635) | Methane-oxidizing microbial communities from mesocosms in the Gulf of Mexico - GOM9D Gulf of Mexico (SPAdes) (version 2) | ecosystem: Environmental > Aquatic > Marine > Cold seeps... | reverse complement strand
CCCATTGGTGATTAATGCTGCTCTCGCTGACTTTAAGAACTGTAGTGCAACTGCTGCGGGATTACTTAACTTTTTACAGACGATGTTTTGTTTCTTAGCGAGCAGTGTGGTATCAGCATTTTCTGAAAATGGTCTTTATACAGTGACAGCTGTGATGTTGTTCCAAGGTTTGCTGATTGTGGTTGGTTATGTATTAGCTAAGCATAAAACAACGAATATATCAGCAAGTGATGCTGTCGTGGTTTAATTTATTACAAGCTAAAATTTGAATAAAAAAACGGGAAAGACAGCAATTGTCTTTCCCGTTTTTTTATTGATAACATTTATTTAATCGTATGCTAGCGCAGTTTACTAGAGACTGTACTCGCGATAGTTTAGTGGGTTAACTCACCACGAATATTTTGTTGCATTAGTACTTTAATGTCTTCACTTGATAGCTTTTTACTGATGAGATAATGCAACTTAGTTAATGCAGCTTCGGTCGTCATATCATAACCCGAGATAACACCAACTTGCGCCAGAGCATCGCCTGTCGCATAACCGCCCATGTTAACTTTACCTTTAATGCATTGGGTAAGATTCACCACAACGATACCACGCTGGTTAGCGGCTTCAAGCGCATTCAATAGCGCTTCACTTTGCGGAGCATTACCTACGCCATAACTGAGCAAGATTAACGCTTTAACTGGTTGTAGCAGAATATTAAAGATAACTTCTGTTGAAATTCCAGGGTAAAGTGTCACGATCGCAATAGGCTGTGGTGTAATGTTACTAACGGTAAGTGTTTTTTCAGTAATAGGTTTTACATCACCGAGCATTATTTCAATGTTAATACCCACTTTTAATAGCGTTTCGCAGTTTGGTGTCGCAAACGCGCTAAAGCCGTCTGCGTGCACTTTTGTGGTTCTGTTGCCACGTAATAATTGGTTATTAAAGAATAAACAGACTTCATGAACAGGGTAGTTCGCTGCTAGGTAAAGCGAGTTCAGTAAGTTGCTTTGACCATCTGAGCGGATCTCAGCCAGCGGGATCTGTGAACCCGTAACAATAACGGGTTTGCCAAGATTTTCTAACATAAACGATAATGCTGATGCTGTGTACGCCATGGTATCAGTACCATGTAAGATCACAAAGCCATCGTAGTCGTCATAATTGCTTTGGATATCTTCTGCGATCTGCTGCCAATCAGAAGGTGACATGTTAGAGGAGTCGATTAACGGCGAATACTCGTGAAGGGTGAAATCAGGCATTTCTTCGCGGTGGAATTCAGGTAGACGTGCTAAGCAATCCGTCATGAATCCTTCCATCGGTACATAACCGTGTTCTGAATGTTGCATACCGATCGTGCCACCAGTATATGCGATGTAGATTGATTTCTTAGCCATTAATAAATTCCCTGTGCGTTTTTAAAGAGGATTATAGTGCTGAAATTAATTAATGGAATAGCTTGATACTAGATTGCTTAATAAAACTGCAATTTAATAGGGTAATTAAGATATAAATTTGAATTGAGCGGTAAATGGATTCGTTTACCGCTCAATTCAATGACTCACTGGGTTCAGTTAATCTAGAGGATTATTTAATTTCGCACACTAAACATTCCACATATAGGCCTTGTGGATCTGAGTAGTTAGTGAGCTGTCCGGCTTGCTGGCTTATCGTTGCTAACCAAGTCGCGATACGACCATTAGGACTAATGTTGAGTTCTGTTAATACTTGCTTTGCAACAGATTGAGTGAACATAGACACTAATCTATCGCGCTCACTACGGGGTGTTTGAATTAAAATTAATGAATCACTCGATACACCCGCTTTTTCAGCGGCAGACGCAATTGCATCATCAAGGCTGCCAAGGTTATCAATAAGACCAAGATTAAGCGCATCGCTACCAGTCCAAACACGACCTTGAGCAACCTTATTAACTTCTTCTGGTGTCATATCTCGGCCTTCAGCAACGACAGTTAAGAAGTTGCTATAGCCATTTTCAACCGTCATTTGGATAATTTTAGCCATGTGCTCAGGCAGTTCTCGATTTACAGATAGTCCTGTGTAATCGGTTGTCCCGACACCATCACTGTAAATACCCATTTTAGCGAGTAATTTTTCAGTTGTCGCAAATAGACCAAAGATACCAATTGAACCGGTGATAGTGGTTGGTTTCGCCCAAATTTCATCAGCTGCAGAGGCTATCCAATAACCACCGGATGCGGCGACGCTGCCCATAGAAACAATAACGGGTTTACCCGATTCTTTTACTTCTAATAATGCGGTTCGGATTTGTTCTGACGCAAATGCACTACCGCCTGGACTGTCGATTCGTAGGACTAAGGCTTTAATTTGTTCATCGTCTTTCGCTTGTAGTAACAGCTTAGTTAGCGATTTTCCGCCAATCGCACCAGAAGGTTGAGTACCATCTAAGATCTGGCCATTAGCAAAAATGATACCGATACCAGGTTTGCTAGCAAAACCTTGTTCTTCAAACTGTGTCGGCAGAAGGTTAAGGTAATCTAAAAACTCAACTTTTTCATATTTATCTGATTCACTGTTTAGCTTTTTAGCCAGATAACGAGAAATTTGTTCACGTGTTAATAGTTGGTCTACAAGTTTTTGTTTTAAAGCATATTGCGCAATGTTGCCATTGACTGATTGCAATTGTGCAATAAATATATCTGCTTTAGGCGCTACGTCGTCAGCGTTAATTAAGCGATTATTAGCAACGGTGCTGGTGTAGGTATCCCAAAGTTGATTTAACCAGTTTAATTTGGCTTCTTTACTTTCTGCTGACATGTCACTACGTGTAAAGGGTTCAACAAATGATTTATAAGTGCCTACACGGAACACATGTGATGATAGATTTAGCTTATCAATGGCATCTTTGAAATAAAGACTATAACTACCATAACCTTGTAGTAATACACCACCTGCAGGATTTAACAGAATTTCATCCGCAAATGAAGCAAGGAAGTATTGTTCTTGGCTAAAGTAATCACCGTAAGCGTAAATTGGCTTGTTACTTTTTTTGAATTCAACTAATGCATCCGAAATATCCGTTAATTTCGTTAAACTCGCTGGTTTTAGCTGTGCGAGATCTAAGATTAGTGCGCTAATGGCATTGTCTGTCTTCGCGCTGTTAATGACGCTAACAACGTCTGAAATAGCAATTTCATTAATGACATTTTGAGAATCAACAAGCTCACCAATAACTTGGTCGAATGGGTCAACTAATTTTGGTTGATCAACCAAGACTCCGTTTAAGTTGAGAACCAAAGCGGTATTATCTGCGAATGTGACCGGTGCTTCTTTTTGCTGCTGCAAAGCAAGAATAATAATTGCTATAAAAGAAATGAAAAACAGGTTCAAGATTAAATTACGCGTGAATGTAATCGAGCTACCTATTTTAGAAAGAATGAATCCGAGTAGTGAGAATAATTTTCTCATTATTATATTCCTAGTAAACCCAATGGGATAGACGTTATTTTGTATATTAAGCCATAAATCTAGTTTAGATTAAAGCACTTAGAATACGGAGGTGTGACAATACGCAGCGGATCTAGTTCTCATTAATAATAAATAATGACAAATTAAGCTTAGTGTAAACACGACGAAATGTGTTGTTAAGTGTTGAAATTCAACGAAATCATTAATTTATGACTACACTTGTACGCTCTATTATCTAAAATAGCGTTTGAAATGAACGATTAAATTAATTACTCTAAAATTAAAATAGATAACAATTATATAGCAATTGTGTAACCACTGGGAGTGGAGTTATGTCTGCAAGCAATTATCCGAATATGTTGGCACCGTTAGATCTGGGCTTTACAACATTAAAAAACCGAGTCTTGATGGGTTCGATGCATACTGGCTTAGAAGAAGAAAAAAATGGATTTCAAAAACTGGCTGCTTTTTATGCGGAACGTGCCAAAGGTGGTGTTGGTTTAATTGTGACGGGCGGTATTTCACCAAACCTGCGTGGTCGCCTCATGCCACACGGCATGCAACTGTCTTATAAATGGCAAGCGAAGAAACACCAAGTCGTGACACAAGCGGTTCATGATAATGGCAGTAAAATTGCGCTACAAATTCTGCATGCGGGTCGTTATGCTTATCATCCATTTAGTGTGAGCGCGAGTAAAAAGAAAGCACCGATTAACCCGTTTACGCCAAGAGCGATGTCAAAACGTTCTATCCGTTGTACTATTTATGATTTTGCCAAAACCGCAGAACTGGCCAAGTTTGCCGGTTATGATGGTGTGGAAGTGATGGGTTCTGAGGGGTACCTTATCAATCAATTTATTTGTCGACGGAGTAATAAGCGTACTGATGAATGGGGTGGTAGTTATCAAAACCGTATGCGTTTTCCTATTGAAATTGTAAAAGCGATTCGTCAGCGTGTCGGTAATGACTTTATTATTATTTTCCGCCTTTCAATGCTTGATCTTGTTGAAGATGGTAGTACGTTTGAAGAAGCGGTTGAGCTTGCGAAAGAACTTGAAAAAGCCGGTGTGACGATTATTAATACGGGTATTGGCTGGCATGAAGCGCGTGTACCAACCATTGTAACCAGTGTACCTCGTGCCGCATTTAGCTGGGTAACAGAGAAAATGAAGGAGCACGTCAATGTTCCTTTAGTGACAACTAACCGTATTAATACACCAGAGGTTGCAGAACAAATTTTAGCTTCTGGGCAAGCGGATATGGTGTCGATGGCGCGCCCAATGTTGGCAGATCCTAACTTTGTAGAGAAAGCCACAGCGGGTAAAGCAGATGAGATTAATACTTGTATCGCTTGTAACCAAGCATGTTTAGACCATGTATTTAAAGCGAAACGTGCATCTTGTTTGGTTAATCCACAAGCTTGTTTTGAAACTGAGCTAAAATTTGAAACTGCCTCAATATCAAAACGAATTGCGGTTGTTGGCGCGGGCCCGGCGGGTTTAGCATTTGCTTGTTATGCTGCTGAGCGTGGTCATAAAATTGATATTTTCGATAGCCGTTCAGAAATTGGTGGTCAGTTCAACTATGCGAAACAGATCCCGGGTAAAGAAGAGTTTTACGAAACACTGCGTTATTTTATGAAACAAATCGAAGTACTGGGTATTAACTTATATTTGAATGAGTTAGTGACGGTTAAGACGCTGCAAGGTAAAGGGTATGATGATGTAGTTGTGGCTACGGGCATCAAACCAAGAACACCAGGCATTCCTGGTATTAAACATGAAAAAGTATTAAGTTACATTGAAGTGTTACGTGATCATAAGCCGGTTGGTAAACGTGTTGCTGTTATTGGTGCTGGTGGTATTGGCTTTGATGTTTCAGAGTTCCTCGTTGAGGAAGAAGGCGCTTCACCATCGACTAATACTAAACAGTGGTTAAGCGAGTGGGGCGTAACAGAAGATAGCCAAACTGTCGGTGGTCTAACAGCAGCTAAAAATACTGCGCCAGCGCGTGAAGTATTCTTATTACAACGAAAAGATACTAAAGTTGGTGCTGGCCTAGGTAAAACGAGTGGCTGGGTACACAGAGCAACACTGCAGAAGAAAAATGTAGAAATGATCAAAGGCGCTTCTTATGACCTTATTGATGATCAAGGTTTACATATTACCGTTGACGGTGTGAAAAAAGTATTAGACGTTGATAATGTGATCTTATGTGCTGGACAAGAACCTTTTAGAGAATTGTTTGAGCAACTGCAATCTGAGAAAGTGAAAACACACCTTATTGGTGGCGCATTTGAAGCGGGTGAGCTTGATGCAAAACGTGCAATTCGTCAAGGCGCTGAACTTGCCGCGTCGATTTAACGTTAGTTTAATAGCAATATAAGATAATCAAAGTTGCTATTGTAGCGACTGTTATTATTAAAAGAAGCCCATCTTATGCATGGGTTTTTTTGATCTTAATAAATTAATCACTTGATATTTTATTGACTACATTGAATACTTTAGACATCACTCATTGTTCAAAGTAGTAAATAATGAACGCAATTGACCTATTAATAAATCGCCATTCTTGTAATCAGCTTTCTGCACCAGCACCTAGTGGTGAGACGTTAGATAATATTATTAATGCTGGGATACGGGCGCCTGATCACGGTGGGTTAACCCCTTGGCGTTTTATTATCACTGAAGGTGAAGGTTTAAACACCTTGTCTCGCTATTTCAAAGATGCGGCATTTAATCTCGGGAAAGCGGAGAAAGATGTATTAAAGGCGGCAAATGCACCGTTTCGAGCCCCGCAAATTATTACTGTTATTGCTAAAATTGAAAATCATCCAAAGATCCCAGAGTCGGAGCAGTTAATGTCAGCTGGTTGTGTGGTCATGGCAATGCAAATGGCAGCGCAAGCACAAGGTTTTAATGGTATTTGGCGTACGGGTTGGTTTGCTTATGATAGCCATATAAAACAAAAGCTTGAGCTAGAAGAAAAAGATGAAATAGTTGGTTTTTTATATTTAGGTACTCCCGACGTATCATGCAAAAAAATTCGTCATTTAAACACTGATAATTTTGTTACGCGAATGGATAATTAACGCTATTGCATTTGGAATTAGCACTTAAATAAAAACTGAGGAATTAAGATGACAACACACTATCCGAAAGGGCATTTACTCAGTGTACAATTTCCACTTTACCATCATGTTGGTATCTCGGATGGTTGTGGTCATGTTTATGAAAATTCGCGTGCGCGATCTGGGCGAGGCTTGGTTAGCTTGCTTGATTTTTCTGATGATAAAGACATTATCGACCATGGCTTTTTACCTGGGAGTTTACCTGCCAGTGAGATCATTAAAAATGCCAAGCAATTGATTGCAGATAAGAAGCGCTATCATCTGCTGAAAAACAATTGTGAACATTTCGTACATGAGGTTTGCGGTGTTAAAATCACTAGCCCGCAGTTACGTCGAGCCTTAATTTTAATTGCTACCTTGCTAGTTGATCGCTACTCAAGTGGTCGACTACGTTCTGCACTACTGTGGGGTATTGCCTCGCAATTATCGTATTTAAATGAGGCGTCACTGTCCTGGTGGAAGCATGCTATTTTTACGTCAACGGGATTTTGGTTAGTGTTATTAACGAATAGCAATCAAGATATTGAAGATAAAGCCCCCTGATTAATACCTCTTTATATCTAGCTCCTGTCCTTTAAGCGCTTACTTCTTTAGTAAGCGCTTTCTAGTTATTTTATCTATAATATCGGCCATTAGACTTAACACTCGTCAGGGTTCTAACTTAGCGAGTAAGGTGAATTGTGGGTAACATTGAAATCATTCGCGGTCATAGTTTGCCACATCAGCAAATTATCCGTATCGCAGACAAAGTTATGCTTGATATAGCAGAAGAGTATGACCTTAAACTTAAGTGGCAAGGTGATAAACTTCATATTAAGCATGCACATACCAGAGGGTATTTACATGCTGATTCCGAAAGTATCAAAATTAAATTAAAATTGGGAATACTGTTATTTCCTGTTAGCTTTGTTTTAAAACAAAGTATTGAAGAAACGCTTGATGAACTGCTGCCAAGTGCTGCGTGCTCACATAAATAAAGTATGATTAAGGCTTGATATTATGGAACAATTATCACTGGTTGAAACCTCATTTTTATTAAGTGAGAGTACAGCAAGTCCTAAGCATTTTTCAGGACTGCAAATATTTGAACCACCAAAGGACTATGAAGGTAATTTCGCGCGCGATCTTTTTCAAAAATTGATTATGGATCCGGCTGTTGCGACCCCGTTTAATTTTAAGCTTAAAAAAAGCATTGGTGGCTTGTATTATTGGGTTCATGATAGCCAATTTGATTTTAATTATCATATCCGCATGTCAATGTTACCGGGTGATGGTTCTGATGAACAATTACGCGATTTAGTTGAACGTTTACATTCACATCTAATCGATCGTTCGCGACCGTTATGGGAGGTTTATCTTATTGAAGGTCTGTCAGACGATCGCTTTGCTATCTTCACTAAAATCCATTATGCAATGGCTGATGGTAAAATGGCAAATAGTTGGCTGTCTGGGTATTTACAAAGTGATCAATCAGTAAATGACTACCGTCCATTTTGGCAGATCCCATCTTTCCGTCCTGGTTATAAAGAATCTGCGGGTGTGATTGAAAGTACGCTATCAGCTTATGTGAGCGGACTAAAGCAGCTGAAATCAATCCCAGGCCTTGTCAAACTCGGTGCTCGTATGGGACTAAAATTTCTACACTTACGTAACAAAGGACCAGCATTACCATTTTGTGCACCAAGGACACCATTTTCTGTCCCTGCGACGCGATCTCGTATTGTTTCTTTTGGTCGCTTACCTTTTGAAAAAATGCGTTCAATTAGTAAGATAACAGGGGTAACGTTGAATGACGTGATCTTATGTTGTGTTGATATCGGTCTTAACCGTTACTTAAAAGAAAAGGGTATCTTATTACGTAAGCCGTTAGTTGCTCAGGTTCCAGTTCGTATTGGTAATGGGCGTAGAAATGCATTAACAGGTGTTGAATTGGGTAATATTGATGCTGATGCACTAGATCATTTAGAAACCATTTTTAAACGTACGAGCAGTGTGAAAGAAGATTTATTCAGTTTACCTGCTGAATCGGTAGTTAATTTCTCACTACTGATTCAAGCAACAGCGTCTATTTCTGAATGGTTGGGTATATCAAAGTTCTTACCTCCATTAGGTTCAGTACTTGTATCGAATGTGCGTGGTCAGCAAGAGTTTGCTTATCTAGCTGGCGCTAAATTAACAGAGGTGTACCCTGTGTCAGTACTCTCTGCTGGTACGGCATTAAACATTACGCTATATAGCTATCATGAAAAAGTTTTTTTTGGTCTAGTCGGTTGTAAGAATGAATTACCTGATTTAGATATGCTATCTCGTCATGTTGAAGCTGCCTGTGACACTCTATCCGATGAAATTCTCGACAATGCCAAGCAACACTCAGTGCTAATCTCTTCACGGTAAATATAAAGATGGTGACTAGGTTGCCATCTTTATCTATCCCTTCTGCTTATTTCATGCTACTTTTCATAAGTTACATATTTGTTACGTAAAGATGTAACTTATAAAATATAAATTCCATTGTTAGTTCTATGTCTTAGGTAAAGTACCTAATTTGTATTGCTATATTTTTACACGTATATATTTTGTTCGAGGTTATTTTGATTAGTTGGCAAGCTAAGGCGCTGAATTTATTTTTGAAACAAACAGTGAAGCGTTCGATTGAAAATACCAAAGACGTGCATAAATTACGTTTTCAGATGCGAGCATTAGACAAATTTGTATTCGGAACTAGTTCTAAAATTGAACGTTCACAATCAATGCGTGCTGGCACTTTGTGTGATGAGATCAAAGTTAAGTTCTCTACGAGTAAGAAAAAACTATTATATGTACATGGTGGCGCTTTTGTATTTAAAACACCTGCATTACATAATAATTTTATCGCACGTTTAGCTGAGCCATTAGATTTACTTGCCGTTGTTCCAGATTACCCACTTGCCCCTGAATTTCCTTTTCCTGCTGGAGTAGACAGTTGTTATGCTGTTTACCAGTCATTATTAGATGAAGGTACCTTACCCGAAGACATCGTTGTCGCGGGCGATTCTGCGGGTGGTAATATTGCGCTGTCTTTATTGCTACGCGCTAAACGTAATGGTTTACCCATGCCAAGTTGCTGCGTTTTATTATCACCGGTGGCGGATATGACTCAAAGTGGTTTGTCTTCTGTAGAGAATCGCTATAGTGATGCGTTATTTAGTTTGGAAGTCATGTTACATTGTCGTAATTTATATTTAGAGGGGAATAGTACGGACCTGCATAATGATGAAATTTCCCCTCTATTTGGTGATTTCACTGGATTTCCTCCTTTTATGTTCCATGCTGGAAGTGCAGAGCTAATGCGCGATGATTCAACGCGACTTGCTGACTTTATGCAGGCCAAGGGCGTTGATGCTCATTTACAAATATGGCACCAAATGCCGCATGTCTTTCCATTATTTGAACAACTTCCTGAAAGTAAAGCGGCGCTGATTCAAATTGTGGACTTTATAAAGAAGCATGCTCTTAACGAATGTAACTAAGATTGCGAAAATTAATGTTATATACCCAAGCATCTTGAAGTAACTTGGGTATAACAGTCAAAAAAAAGGCTGGTAAGATAAATCATTATCTCACCAGCCTTTTTGTTTTAAGCGGTTAGCTTTCTATTTTAAAAACTAACTGTACACTTAAATTAGAATTCAGCTGTACGTGGTGCACGCGGGAAAGGAATTACGTCACGGATATTTTGCATACCAGTTACATAAGACACTAAGCGTTCGAAACCTAGACCAAAGCCAGAGTGTGGCACTGTACCGAAACGACGTAGGTCGCGGTACCACCAGTAATCTTCTTTGTTTAAGCCCATTTCTTCCATACGCTTATCTAGCATATCTAAACGTTCTTCACGTTGGCTACCGCCGATGATCTCGCCAATACCTGGTGCAAGTACGTCCATTGCCGCAACTGTTTTACCGTCTTCATTCATACGCATGTAGAATGATTTAATATCTTTCGGGTAGTTTTTAACAACAACAGGTGCTTTGAAGTGTTCTTCAGCAAGGTAACGTTCGTGCTCAGAAGACATATCGATACCCCAAGAAACTGGGAATTCGAATTCTTTACCACATTCTTCTAAGATCTTAATTGCGTCAGTGTAATCAATTTGTGCAAAGTCAGAATCTACAAAGCTTTCCAAACGAGTAATCGCTTCTTTGTTGATACGCTGTGCAAAGAACTGCATGTCATCCATACGCTCTTCTAGTACTGCTCTAAAGCAATACTTAAGCATATCTTCAGCTAGTTTTGCAGCATCGTCTAAATCAGCAAACGCAATCTCAGGTTCAACCATCCAGAATTCTGCAAGGTGACGTGTTGTGTTTGAGTTTTCTGCACGGAAAGTTGGACCGAAAGTATAAACTTTACCAATTGCACAAGCATACGTTTCAGCGTTAAGTTGACCAGATACCGTTAGGAAGGTTTCTTTACCAAAGAAGTCTTCTTTGTAATCAACGTCACCTTTATCAGTTAAAGGCAGGTTATTCATATCCAGTGTACTTACACGGAACATTTCACCAGCACCTTCACAATCACTACCAGTGATAAGTGGTGTGCTTAACCAGTTATAACCATTTTCATGGTAAAAGCGGTGAATAGCTTGTGATAAACAGTTACGAACACGCATAACCGCACCCATAACGTTAGTACGGCCACGTAGGTGTGCGTGTTCACGAAGGTATTCGATGCTGTGGCGTTTAGCTGACATAGGGTAAGTATCAGGGTCTTCAACTAAACCAAGTACAATAACTTCTGTTGCTTGGATTTCGAATGCTTGACCTTTACCAGGTGATTCAACCACCACACCCGTAACTTCAACTGAACAACTTGCAGTAAGGTTTAAAACGTCTGCTTCGTAGTTCGGTAAATCTTTACTTACAACTGCTTGGATCGGATCGAAGCACGAACCATCGTAAATAGCTAAGAAAGAAATACCAGCTTTAGAATCACGACGTGTGCGGATCCAGCCTTTCGTTGTAACTGTGCTGCCTACCGGGAATTTACCGGCAAAAATATCTTTAACTGACGTATGCGTCATAGGATTATTGCTCTCCAGCATAAAAGCTCTTGCTGAGCGAATGATGATTGTTTAAGTAAGGATATATTACCTTTGCAGTTGTAGGATACAAGTAAAAACAATGAAAAATCATTTTGTTTGCTTATTATTTAGTAAATTAACTCGGATAATCGCAAATGGTTGAGGATTCTAATGGTAATTAATTTGTTTTTTCTTTTGTTGCAGTAAACGGACTTGGTTTAAAATGCTACGATTCAATTTCATGGGGGGAGTGTCTGCAGGGCTGATTTCGCGTTGTTTTAACGTTTGTTGTAATTGATCAAAATAACTTGATTCACTAATATTAATATCGAGCATCAAGTTGTAGCGCTCTGACAACCCTTGTGTACCGGTTGCATGTTCAAGTTTATTGATGATGTAATGCTCAAATTGAGCTTCCTGGATATAACCTTTGATACTGCTAAGGGGCTCAATGATTTTAATATAAATAATATACGAGATAGTGCAAAAGCTAATTAGACTTAAACTGAATATCAATAAATTATTGAGCATAAATGACCCCACAAACTAAGATTAAATTAATGTAACAAACTTAATATTCCGTTTGTTACATTAACGAAAATAAAGTACGCAGGTCATAAAATAGACTTGGTACCCATAGTTTAGCAAAGACTATTTTTATTATATTGCAAGTGAAAACAAGAGAAAGCTAAATACATATTGGTTAATATGTTATTGAGCCCAAATGTCAGCATCAAGCACTTGTTTGATCACATGACATAATTTGGTGAGCTCTGAATCTGAAATGATGTAAGGGGGCATAATATACAAGAGTTTACCAAAAGGCCTGATCCATACACCTAGCTCAACAAATAATACTTGTGCTTTAGCCAGATCAATCGATTTTGTGGTCTCAATCACGCCAATACTGCCCAATACGCGTGCATCAGCAACATTTTTATGTGCGACGAGGGGGAGTAATGCTTGTTGTAACTGGTCTTCTATTCCTTTAACTTGTCGCTGCCAATTACTTGCCATTAATAAATCGATACTGGCATTTGCGACTGCACAGGCAAGTGGGTTCCCCATGAATGTTGGGCCGTGCATTAATACGCCGCTGGGTCCATTACTGATTGTTTCTGCAACATGGCGGGTGGTTAATGTTGCCGCTAGTGTCATGTAACCGCCTGTGATGCCTTTACCCAAACACATAATGTCAGGTGTGATGCCCGCATGTTCACAAGCAAATAACTTTCCTGTTCGGCCAAAACCTGTCGCAATTTCATCGGCAATCAATAACACTTCATAACGTTCGCAGAGTAATTTTGCTTGGCGTAAAAACTCGGGATGATAGAACTTCATACCGCCAGCGCCCTGCACGATAGGTTCTAAAATAAGCGCCGCTATGTGTTGATGGTTTTCTATTAACGCTTGCTCCAGATCTTGCATGGCACTCTGCTGCCATTGTTCGTTAAATTTGATGCTTGGTGCGTTAATAAAGTATTGCGGCGCCAAGAAACCTGTAAACAATTCGTGCATGCCATTATCTGGATCGCAAACTGACATCGCGCCAAATGTATCCCCGTGATAACCATTACGTATGGTGACAAACTTCTTCTTCGTCGGTTGTTGATGGTGCCAATATTGAATTGCCATTTTCATTGCGACTTCAACACTGACAGACCCTGAATCGGACAGGAACACACATTCGAGACCGTCGGGTGTAATATCGACTAATTTTTGGCATAAATTAATTGCTGGATCATGAGTGATGCCACCAAACATCACATGTGACATTTTACTTGCTTGTTTTTGCATTGCTTGATTTAGCGCTGGTACGTTATAGCCATGAATTGATGCCCACCAAGAAGACATGCCATCGATTAATCGTGTACCGTCATTTAACGTGAGATAAACCCCCTCAGCACTATCAACATGGTAACAAGGCAGGGGTTTTGTCATCGATGTGTAAGGGTGCCAGATATGCTGCTGGTCGAACTTCATTAAATTACTGTTTGTTTTTTGAGTCATTGTAAACCTTGGTTTTAGCATTTGGTTGACCTTGCGGCTATGCTGGATAGACTAATCGAGTTTAAGAATAAATTCAAATAAAGGATTTTAGATGACTAATAGCGTTCGCCATGATTGGCAACTTGATGAGATTGAAGCACTATTTAACCAACCGTTTAACGATTTGATGTTTCAGGCTCAAACGGTTCATCGTCAGAATTTTGATCCAAACAGTGTACAAATCAGTACGCTGTTATCAATCAAGACCGGCGCTTGCCCTGAAGATTGTAAGTATTGCCCACAGAGTGCACGCTATACAACGGGTATTGAGAAAGAACGCTTGATGCAAGTAGAAACAGTACTTAAACGTGCAGCTGAAGCAAGAGATAATGGTGCAAGTCGTTTCTGTATGGGGGCGGCTTGGAAAAACCCTCACAAGCGCGATATGCCGTATTTAATTGATATGGTTAAAGGCGTTAAAGCAATGGGACTTGAAACTTGCATGACGTTAGGCATGTTAGCGCCGGAACAAGCGCAATCTCTTTCTGCCGCGGGTTTAGACTATTACAACCATAACTTGGATACGTCAGAAGAATACTACGAACAGATTATTACCACGCGTACCTACCAAGATCGCTTAAATACCTTAGATCATGTCCGTGAGGCTGGAATGAAAGTATGTTCTGGTGGGATTGTTGGTATGGGTGAGCAACAACTTGATCGGATTGGTTTACTTAGGTCACTTGCTAATTTACCACATCATCCAGAAAGTGTGCCAATTAACATGTTAGTTAAAGTGGCCGGAACACCGCTTGAAGATACGCCAGATTTAGACGAATTAGAGTTTGTACGTACCATTGCGACTGCACGTATCTTAATGCCTAAATCTTATGTTCGTTTATCGGCTGGTCGCGAAGCGATGAGTGAACAAACGCAAACGTTATGTTTCATGGCGGGTGCAAATTCTATTTTCTACGGTTGCAAGTTGTTAACAACGGATAATCCAGATGAAGACAGCGATAAGCGTCTGTTTAGAAAACTTGGTTTACAACCTGCGCGTATTCGCGAAGCAAGTGATGAAGCGCAATCTGCGCAGTTGTTGGATGAAATCGCAGAGCAGGCGTCACCGTCATTGTTTTATGATGCGACAGCTGTTGATACAAAAAATGTTGATGCGACGAGTGCTACACATTAATGGCTTTCGAATTCATTACACAAGTATTACACCAGCAGCAAGTTAATTCCTTGTTACGCACACGAGCGCTCAGTAATGGCGCTATTAATTTTTCTGCGAATGATTACTTGGGGTTATCGACACATCCGGAGCTAATTAGTGCTTGGCAGAGTGGGGCAAACGAATATGGTGTCGGTAGTGGTGGCTCTTTTTTGGTCACGGGTTATACCAATGCTCATGCCGCACTGGAAGACAAATTAGCTGAAATCACAGGCTATGAATCGAGTTTGCTATTTAATTCAGGTTACAGTGCCAACCAAGCATTAATTAAAGTCTTGTTAGATAAGCATGATTTATTGGTTCAAGATAAGCTTAATCATGCTTCGTTAATTGAAGCGGGTGTTTATTCACCTGCGACCATGAAACGTTTTAAACATAATGATAGTGAGCATCTTGCACAAATTCTGACTCAAAACCGCCATCGACATACGAATTCACTCGTGGTGACTGAAGGTGTGTTTAGCATGGATGGCGATACGGCTGACTTACAGGCGATTAGTCAGCAGTGTAAAGCGCATGACAGCTGGTTGTTGGTGGATGATGCTCATGGATTTGGTGTTCTTCCAAAGGGACGAAATAGCCTAAAGCAGCATAGTTTATTAGCCCGTGATGTTGATTTGTATATGGCGACGTTTGGAAAGGCTGTTGGTGTATCGGGTGCATTCGTTGCTGCTCCCA
>Ga0209395_1004828_pt1 | contig 15535 bp, 10 predicted proteins | sample GOMGulsemesocosm_3_FD_184635 | JGI IMG/M metagenome (GOLD analysis project Ga0209395, IMG submission 184635) | Methane-oxidizing microbial communities from mesocosms in the Gulf of Mexico - GOM9D Gulf of Mexico (SPAdes) (version 2) | ecosystem: Environmental > Aquatic > Marine > Cold seeps... | reverse complement strand
TGAACTAACATTGAGTAATTTCAGAAAGGAAAGTAAGTTTACTGAAGTAAGGTTAATTTTTAAAAATGTATTTGAATATAATTTCTATCATAATAAGGATTATATTTTTTATAATGTAGAAAATTTATTTGACACCATAGATGGAGTTCATACCTTGGATCGTGAATTCACTCCAAAAGGGAAAAAAAAATGGGGACCTTATAGATACAATTTAAAAGTACAAAAATTAGGAAAAGCAATCTCCAAAATTGGAGAAAGTAAAACAACACTCCCCCCTGCACTCGTTGGATTGGCAGAAGTAGAAAATAAAACAGTTTTAGAAGCTCTCATTCATTCTGATGATTTACAATATTTACCTTACAAATATATTCATTTTGACTCGCCAGATGAACGAGGTATTGACGTTGCTTTGCTATACAACAGTACCGTTTTTGAACCTACAGAATTCAAAGCCATACCAACTATCGTTTACGATTCTCAAAAGGTCAGAGATTATACAAGAGACATTTTGTATGTAAAAGGAACTTTAAATGGAGAACTTACACACATTTTTGTAAATCATTGGCCTTCAAAAAGAACTGGAGTCGATGAGACAAGAATCAAAAGAATTCAAATTGCGAAGCTCATACACGAAAAGATAGACTGTATTGAAGAAAAAAATCCTAAAATCATTATTATGGGAGATTTTAATGACAACCCAAATGAAGAAAGTATTCAAAATCATTTGGTCAAAAACAATTTAAAAAACCCTATGTTAGATTTATATAATAAAGGTTTGGGTGCTTCGAAATTTTATGGACAATGGATGTTATTTGATCAAATTATTCTTTCTGATAATTTTTTCCAAGCCAATTTAAAAGGACATCAATTTATGGAAGCTCATATTTTTAATGACCCATTTTTAACCAATACAAAAGGAAGGTTTACTGGAGAACCTTATAGAACCTATACAGGTAAATATTATCAAGGAGGTTTTAGTGATCATTTCCCTGTATATATTACTTTGAAATCTGGAGAACAAAAATTATAATTTAATTCTATGACCAAACTAAGAATTGCACTTATTGGACTGGGAGATATTGCTCAAAAAGCATACTTACCAATAGTAACCAATCATCCCTTAATAGAACCTATATTTTGTACTAGAAAAACAGCTGTTTTAAAGCAGTTGACAAAACAATACCGTATTCATGAAAGCTATTCTGATATTGATGAACTGATTAGAAACAAACCAGACGCTGCAATGATTCATAGCGCTACAAAAAGTCATTTTACGCTTGCATCTAAATTACTAAAAGCTGGAATCCCTGTTTTTATTGACAAACCTTTATCTTATACTTTAAACGAAACTGAAGAAATTTTAAATTTAGCTAGTCAAAAACAATTGCTTATCTACCTCGGATTCAATCGTCGTTTTGCTCCTTTGATCAATTCTTTAACGACTCAAAAAGAACCTATTGAAATATTATGGAAGAAAAATAGAGTAAACTTACCAGAAGATCCACGTGTATTTATTTTTGATGATTTTATACATGTAGCAGATAGCTTGCGTTTCTTAGCTCCTGGGAAAATTGAAGGTTTGCACGTTTTTTCAAAATCTAACAATAATAGATTAGAAAGCTTACACATTCAATGGAATCAAAACAATACTCTTGTAAATGGTTCTATGAATCGCATTAGTGGAATTACAGAAGAATATACTGAATATTACACCAAAGGAAACAAATGGATTGTGAATGAATTGACATCTGGTTTTCACTACCAATCTGAAAAAACAAATTCTTTAGGTTTTGGCAATTGGGAAAACACCTTATACAAAAGAGGTTTTGTTAACATGATTGAAGATTGGCTACAAGCATTACAGCAAACCAAATACGATTCTAATAGAAATCAGGATATCTGGGAAACACACAATTTATGTGAAACTATTTGCCGACAAATAAAATAAACAGCCTCATTCTAAAAACAAAAAACCCAAGCGCGAACTTGGGTTCTGATTAAACTAAATTTTTTTGACTTATTTTTTAACAATCTTTACAGGAATACTAAATTTTTTATTTTTAGCATCCGATTTAAAATTTTTGATCAGCTTATAATTCAATCTAGATTTTATAAAATCTTCCATCTTCGTGTTTTTTGATTCTACCAATAACACAACGATTTCTCCTTTTTTATTGAGCATGAATTCTATTTTAGCAGAGATTGAATGCTCTACAGAAAATTCTGGAGATACAAGAAGTTTTTTTATTTCACTTCTTAACTTTTCCTCCAAGGTCAATTTTTCAGGGTTTGCTGCAAACGATGCAACGGTTCCTAAAATTACGGCTAACATTACTAGGGTAAATTTTTTCATTTTTTTATCAATTTTGATACTCCAAAGATATGCTCAAGTCAAAAATTAAATCGATTTTGAACTTCATCATAACTTCTTTTTTAGGTTAAAGAAGCATCAATTTTTGACATCTACAAACTAAAAATTACATTGAACATTTACTTGTTTTCCATTCCAATAATTGAGAAATCACAAGAATAGTTTTTCTGCTTTTTTAGATTGATAACATTCCAATCAAAAAAAAACACATCACATAAATTGATCTTTTTTGGAATGTTAAATAAAAGTATTCTCAATACCAATTACCTCACTCCTGGATTGAAATCTTGTGGCGCATTTTGCCTAGATCCTTTTACTTTTGAGAATACCTCCCACTCTGAAATATCAAATTCTGCATTGGGTTCTGTCACATTTTTTTTACGAATAGCTTTCCCATCCACATACTCCCAAATGGCACCAGTTCCATCAATCCCTACTTTCCCATACACATCTTGCACATTGCCATTAGCATCTACCAATTCATAAACGTCATCTCCATTTCCTGTTATATATGTAGTCACTACATTTGGGATTTTGTTAAAAACAGACTCAAATCCAACGTTTGCTATCGTCAAAAAACTTTTGGGCTCAATTCTTAGTCCTGTCAATTTTATTGGAATCCCAGAAATAGAATTCGCCCCGTTCAGGTATTTATTTAATTTCCAACCTGTAAGTACCATCACCTCATCACCAGCATTGTACAATTCTATAAATCTTGCAGTAGTACTATTTTCAGGATCTGCAATTTCTGTAATCATTATTTTTGGCTCCACAACAGGACAATCTTCAAAGGGATTTGTGAAGAATATATCTTCCAAATTTCTTACTTGAATTTGCAATTTCGAATTTTCACCAAACAACACTCCCACAATGGAGCCGTTTCCTGTTGGAAATTTTTCATTTGAAAAAGTTGCTTTGCCATTTGTTTTTATTTCAATTCTGGAAAAAACACCACACGTTTCTAATTGCCTAACGGCTGATGTTGTTCCTGAATAATAAGTAAATGCCTTTCCGACCTCGTTTGCTATCAATTGCAATCCGTTAATTTTGACCAATGTGTTTTGAAGATTCATTTTATCCAAATCGACCAAACTGACTTCCCGTGGTACGATCTCAAAATTGGCATTCGTGTTTATAATAAAATTTTGAAAATCATCCTTTGTGATTTCTCCAATGGTTTCCTTCTTAGGGTACCCAATGGTAAGCACACCTTCAATTTCATCCATATACAATCGATTCAATTTTAAAAGCACCTTATCGCCTACTTCATATTTTTCATAAATCAATTCTTCATCTACCAATACTTGCAATCCACCAGTTGGATTTTCGATTGCATCTTGTACTACAATTTTTTCAGAAAAATTCCCTTCTACATCAGATGAAATTACATAGCCTTCAAAAACATATTCAGTATCAATACCAAACTCTACTAATTTCCCTTTGTACATTTCTTTCAATTCTGAAAACGAAACTGTAGCTTGTAAATTACTAGCTTCCTCACAGCGTTCCTCTGTAAAAACAACATCTTCCGTGTTTCTTATTAGCAATTGGTATTCCGAATAATATTTATTTAGCACTCCGATTATTTCTCCTTTTCCTTCGGGTAATTGTTGATTTCTAAAATTTGAAAAACCACTGTTCCGTAAGTTTATTTCGGATTGAAACCCACAATTTTCCGATAACTGTACCACAACACGGTCTTCAGAATTCGTATTGTTCGCATTGGCATAAGATGCTCCTAATTCTTTTGATGCAAATTGTACATTTTCTAATGCAATCAACATATCAGTCATATTATTATTTATTTCAGAGATTGCCACCTTTTTAGGAGTTATCTGTACGTCTTCACAAGACCTAAAAAAGTGTTTGTGCAGTTCTAAACTAGGAATGCGTTCAATAGTAGTTCCGATTGCTTTTCCTATTTCCAAACTTCCACGATTGTAACCAATGGACAAACCTTTTAGTTTTACGAATAATTTTCGTCCAACTGGATACTTTGTATAGGTATTGGTTTGATCTATTGCGATGCGAATTGCTGCTGTTGGATTTTCAGGAGCATCTTGTATAGAAATCGTTTTGTAAATATTCCCCGAATAAAATCATTTGTAAACTCAACGACTCCAAAACCTGCCATTTCTTTAATTTGGGCAATGGTATTGGTAACTTCTAATTCTGGTTCTACACAATTTACAATTGGAGTTGAAAAATTGCGATCATCCACACAAGAGTTTATGGAAATTCCAATAATACAGTACCAAATAACAATTTTCTTTTTCATTTTTATTTTTATTTTTTTTATTCCCATCAGTGGGTTTCATTCTCTTTTACTTGCATCAAAATGGTTGATTATTTAAATATCTAATAGTCTGATTTCTGTAGTTTCAAAAATAGACTGACAAAATTAAATAATAGCTAGTTCCATTTCCGTACCAATATTTAGGTCCAAATAAAGGCAACTCTAATTCTTTATCTTCTTTCAATTCTTTATAATTGGCTTTTCTAGATTGTTCAAATCCACCTGTTTTATATACCGCTCCTAAAACATTATTGATGCTTGCAAAAAGCCCCAAATAAGTTCCCTTAATTTTCCATGATTTTCCGCCAACCAAATTCACTAGAAAATTTTCATCAAAACGTTCTTGTGACAACAGGCCTTTTACATCTTCTTGGCTTATCTGATTTTGTGTGTTTTCATTTACAAAAGGAACACCATCCTTATCTAAAAAAAAGTTATTCGTTCTTAACAATGGAGAGATTGTTAGATAATTATGAGTTAACAAATTTGCATTGATGCTATACCACCAGTAAGCTGGATCTCGGTATTCAAAACCAACAGAATACGCATTTTGAGGAGTTCCTCCTAGCCTATAGTTTTTCAAATAGGCGATTCCAAAATCACTTTCAACTCCTTTGAACTGATCTGATTCCAAATACAAATGAGGATTATTGGCATACACAAACTGTCCTATAGCGGCGACAGCAGTTAATTTGATACTGGAGCTTACCTGTGCTTCCAAACCAAACTCTACTCCTACATGTTTCTTTTTTATACCCGTTAAGGTTTGCCCTACAAAATCTGATGCATCACCTCTCAATCCTTGTGCAAAAACAAAATAATTTTCTATTGCGTTTGAAAACTGAGTATAATATCCTGTAAAACGTGCTTTGATTCCTGGAGCTCGGTATCGATAACTAAAATCTCCTGTAATTTTTGTTTCACTTTTTAAATTGGAACTGAAATTATGATTGCTTCTTATATTAGCAAAAGTATTTTTTATACTGGGTGCTTTGTTTAGATAGCCTAAATTTAGAGCCAACAGGTGCCTTCCTGAAAACTTATACAATCCGCTCCCTTTCATACTAAAATCATTAAAAGACTTCTTAGTTCCCAAACCAAATGAGCTGTCTGCATATGCACCATTTCTAAACAAACCCTTCCGCTGGTAATTGGTTTGTTCGTAGCCCAATGTTCCTGTCAACTCCGTTTTATTCGAAGCATATTCGACTTGGGAAAACAATTTTAATTTACTCACTAACACTTCATATTTGTATGAAAAAGCATCTCCAACCAAAACGGTGCGATTCTTATTATTCAAATCATTTTGTCTGGCAGCACCAAGTGCAAATCCATCCAAATCTACAAAACCATTTTCACCAAATACATCCAACACTTTTGCATAGTTGAGACTTTTCAATTTTGTATAAGAAATACCTAGTAATGCATTCAAATTTGGATTTATTCGCTTATCAATTTTTGTATTTAAGGCAAGTGTATTGTCTTCATTTCTATCTTCATAGAGGTAATAATTTGCATATTGAGTGGTTGCATTTGTTTGGTAGATATTCCTCCAGTCTATTTGTCCATTTCTCTTAAATTCTTTTAAGGAAAGAAAAGCTCCCGCATAGTCCAAATTACCAGGCAACCTTAAATTATAACTTGGCAATTCCTTATAATAGGTAGGGTCTGGATTGGAAGCATTGAAATACCCTAAACGACTGTTTCCAATATGTCCGAATTGATAGCTTATAGAAAAATCTACCGTAGTGCTTTCATTTTTCAACCAATAATGATTCAACATAAATATGGGTTCTACAATCTCTTTTAGCCTGGAATTTCTTTTTTCCCCTTCTTGAAACCCCCAATAAGCATTGTATTTTGTTCCTCTTAAATCATAAACCTCTTGTGTGTTTGGTGATGATTTTCCTCGTCGGTTTGGTGTCAAAATAAAAGTAAAATTCAAACTGTGTTTTGCATTTAATTCTTTTTCAACTGCAAAAAAGACAGCCTTTGCATTGTAAGTTGTTCCTTCCATAGTCGCACTCTGTGCAGAACGCTGAGATGCTGAAATAGCAAATGCCCAACCGTTTTTTTGCAAGCCCGTAAAATAAGAAACCATTACTCTATTTTTATAACTTCCATTAGTTGCAGCTAAAGAGAGACTGTATCCTGAACGATATTCTGAAGCCCTTGTACTAAAATTTGTTACTCCTAACAAACCTCCGAAAGAATTGTCTGAAACGGCAATACCTCTGCTAACTGTTTGATTTCTTAAAACAGTATTCAACCCTCCCCAATTACTCCATTGAGGCCTGCCATCAATTATTTTATTCATTTCAACACCATTCAGTAAAACGGTACCTTCTCTACTATCATAACCTCTAACTTTAAAACGTGCTTGTCCAAAATTAAATGCAGCCGTTCTTAAGAAAACATCTTTGGAAGCTTGCAATAAACCCGTAATATTATCGGAGCCTCCTATTTCATCTTCAGACAATTCATCATCACTAATAGCAATTGTAGTAAATAATTGTTCTTTTGTATTGTCTTCAAATAATTCTATTTTCCCTAAATCTAATTCCTCTCCTTCTTTAAATTTTATAGGGATATTTTTCGAAATATACCCCTCCAAAAACAATTCTAACACAGCAAATCCTTTGGAAATGTCTTCTAAAAAGAAATTTCCTTTTCGATTTGTATAAGTAGACGAAGTTGTTTTTTTTAATTGCACTAACACTCCTTCAAGTCCTTTACCAGAATTCGAAACAACAATAGTACCTTTTACAACAATTCTCTTTTGTCCATACCCAAAATCACAAGAAAACAAAATGCAAAAATAACAAAACAGTCCATATAGGACAGAAGTAGGTTTCTTTTTCATAACACATAAATAACATAGCGGCAACAAGTTACAAAAAAAAACAAACAACTATTAAAAAATTAACTATCGATACTCTATGCTAATAAAACTTAAAAAAACAAACAAATTCAATTATCTTTAAACAAAAAAATACTGCTATGAAACGATTCAACTTATTCTTTCTAGGAATTCTATGTACCACTATTTCGATTTCTCAAACCAAAAATTATAAAATACATACGGTTGCTTTTTACAACTTGGAAAACCTATTTGACACCATCAATAACTTAGAAAAAAATGATGAAGCAAGTCCGATTATGAATATCAAAAAAAACCGTTCTAAAATCTACCATCAAAAGATAGAAAACATGGCACGTGTTATTTCTGAAATTGGGTATGATAAGACTAAAAGAAGTCCAACTATTATAGGTATTTCTGAAATAGAGAACAAAACCGTTTTAGAAGACCTTATCCTTACAAAAAAATTAAAGTCTAAAAATTATGGAATTATACACTATGACTCTCCAGATTTAAGGGGTATTGATGTTGCCTTGTTGTATCAAAAAAAATATTTTGTTCCCATTTCACACAGGCCTTATGAATTGAAAATTTGGTCAGAGAATGGGTATCGCTTGTATACTCGAGATCAATTGCTTGTTACCGGTTATCTAGAAGGCGAATTGATTCATATTATTATAAACCATTGGCCATCGAGAAGAGGAGGAGAAAAGAAAAGTCGCCCAAACCGAGAAAAAGCAGCCTTTTTAAATAAAAAAATCACAGATAGTATTTTTTCAAAAAAAACAAACTCAAAAATAATATTGATGGGAGATCTGAATGATGATCCCACGAATTCTAGCTTAAAAAACATTCTTCAAACAAAAACAATCGTCAAAAACACAGTAGACACCGTTTTTTACAACCCCTATGAATCCTTATTTAAAAAAGGGCATGGTACTTTAGGCTATCGAGATAATATCAATTTGTTTGATCAAATTATTCTAAGTGGCAACCTAATTTCAAAAAATAAAAAATTTAAAACGTATGGTTTTTACAAAGCACATATTTTCAATCCAAAATACCTAAGTGTTCAAAAAGGAAAATACAAAGGCTACCCCTTTCGCAGTTTTGGCTATAATGGATTTACAAATGGTTTTAGCGACCATTATCCGGTATATGTCTATTTGATTAAACGTATAGATGGATTTGATATCGAATAACCTTCAACAAAATCAAAAAAATATTGTTTTATTTTAAAATATCTGTTCCCAAATATTTGTCATCTTTATTAAAATACCACGCACGAATTTTAGGCATTTTAATATCATTTACAACCTTTATTTCTGACAAAAGAATGTATTCACCAGTAGCAGGTTTTACAGCTCCTTCTTCATCCGATCTAAAGAACTGATACACTTCCATAGCATAACTTTTAGGATCGAAATAAAAGAACCAGATATCTTTACCAACAGCTTCCTCATAACTTACCTTTAGCACTAAATATTCTTTTCCTTTAAAAATTTTCTTTTCTACTTTTTCATCTATCGTAGTACCAGGATCTTTTAATTTCATTGGCAAACCGAATAAGTAGGTATAATAATTTTTATAAAATTTTGCACTCTTGCAAGTCAATCTATTTTTCTTGGCTACTTCTGCCGTAAAAGTGGTACTTCCACAAAAAGCTATAGTACAAGCTTCTTTTTGCAAAGTAAACTCTTTTGTAATGGTATCTTTTGGACTGCTACTTTTTATATAAAAGTATTCCTCTGACAAGTTTATTTTTAAATGACTGTCTCTGTCAGCTCCTTTTGACGTTTTCATTGTGATGAACAACTCTCCATTAAACTGATTCCAATTTCCTTCTGGATCGTGATAAGAAATGGCTTTCTCTAATAGCTCCTCTCCAGAAATCGTTTGTGCATTCAAACCAGATACAGCAATGAAAAACAAAAAAAATAAAATAGATCTGTACATGATGTTTCAAAATTTAGAAGCTGCAATTTACATTACTAATTCTGAATTATCAATGAATAATTGACAATGGGTAATTAATAATTGTTACTCTCTTTGAAAAGTTAGGAGTGCCAATTGAAAATTGTACATTACTAATTCTAAATTAACAACGAGCAATTGACAATGAGTAAGTATTTATTGTTACTCCCTTTGAAAAGTAAGAGTGCTAATTGAATATTAGACATTACTAATTCTAAATTAACAATGAGCAATTGACAATGGATAATTATTAATTGTTACTCCCTTTGAAAAGCAGGAGTACTAATTGAACATTACTAATTCTAAAGTTTTTTCTTGTATCTTAGCTAGAAATTTTAAAAAAGCAAAAAGATGAAAAAGACACCTTATTTAATTGCGGCTACACTATGCTTGATTTCTTTATTTATTTCTTGCAGCCAAAACGATGGTATTGAAACTGCTATTGATGAAAATTTACCTGAAATCAGTACAAAATTAAGCTTATTATCAATAGGAGCAATCGATCTAGAAATCCCTAATTTCCTTGAGAAAAACACTTCTAAAAAACAAGAAAATCCTTCCAATAATTTAATTATTCAGGTTCTGAAAAAAGATTTTATTCAGAACTTTAACGCCTCCGAAAACAATTGCAAACATGAAGTATCTCCCGCTCCAATTGTATTTGAAAATGGATCATTAATTCAGACTCAAAAATATTTCAACGCAGAAGGAGGAAGCATTACAGATTGTGATTTAGAAGAATTACTTACAAGTAATTCCCTTACAAAAAAATTCATTATTGAAACGAATCAGATTTTAACAAGCCTTGATACTACATATACCGTAGATCAAAGAATTTTGGCAGAAAACTCTATTATCCCTACTTCTCTTAATTCTGCCACCCTTAAGTTGTCTCTAAAATCTGCAATTACGGCAAGTATGGATTATGATGGTGACTTCTTTTATATTTTAGAAGGAAGCTCTTTAGCCATTAAATTTGAAGTTTCTGGCTCTAAAAATTCTGAAGATTTTGATTTGGATGAAATTACTCCTGAAATAAATATGAATTTAAATATTGGTTTTCCTGTTAATAATGAAGACTATCATTTTACGCTAAAAGTAGATAATATGGATCTTCTTGCTATCGAACAAAACCAATCTGATTTAACAACAGAGTTCAATTTACTAAATTCTAAAAATCAAAAAGTTGGAACTATAAAATACAACCTTGGTTCTAGCTATGAACATTTTTCACTTTATGATTTAGACGGGAATCTTATTAATTAATCATATTTTTTTTAACTACAACCTACAATGAGACTGTTTGAAAAGACAGTCTTTTTTGTTTATTAAAAATCTTTATTCAGATACATTTCAAATTTGTATTTTTGTGCATTCAATAAAAATCTTTTGTTTCAAAAGAAAACAGAACCATCACAGATGAAATCATCAAAAAAAATATTGGTAAAAATTGGCTCTAATGTGCTAACGCTTTCTTCTGGCTTACCAGATAAAAAACGCATTGCACATATTGTAAGTCAAATTGCAGAATTAAAAAATTCTGGTTACCAAGTTGTTTTGGTGTCTTCCGGTGCCGTTGCTGCTGGTCGTAGCGTTATCAAAAAAACAAATGGATTGGATACTATCAGTCAACGTCAAGTATTGGCTTCGATAGGTCAAATTGAATTGATGAAGATTTACAATCATTTTTTTCAAGAACATCAATTGCTATGTTCCCAGGTTTTGGTAACAAAAGAGTCTTTTAGAACCCGCCAACATTATTTAAACATCAAAAATTGTTTGGATGCCTTACTAAAAAGTAATGTAACCCCAATCATCAACGAAAATGATGTGGTTTCTATTACAGAGCTTATGTTTACTGACAACGATGAATTGTCTGGCCTAGTAGCCTCTATGACAGATGTAAAAAGTTTGGTACTGCTTTCTAATGTAGATGGTATTTTCACAGCACATCCTAAGGAACCAGGAGCCGAGCTAATTAAAGAATATATAGATACCGAAGTGAATCTAGAAGATGCTGTTTCAGATACCAAATCTGAGTTTGGTAGAGGTGGTATGCTTACAAAAGCGACTACTGCAAAAAAAATAGCAAACTTAGGTATTGATGTTTATATTGGCAATGGAGGAACAGACAATATCATCAAATCTTTATTAGCAAAAGAAACAGGAACTTTTTTCAAAGCTGAAAAAACAGCACCTTCTAACGTAAAAAAATGGGTAGCACAATCTGGCGATTTTTCAAAAGCTTGTATTGTTGTTAATGAAGGTGCCAAAGAAGCTTTGGTTTCTGAAAAAGCAACAAGTCTTTTACCCGTTGGGGTAATTTCTATAGAAGGCTCTTTTAAAAAAGGAGACGTAATTAACATTGTTGACGAAAAAAAGAAAGCTATCGGCTTGGGAAAAGTAGCCTACGATTCGAAGGAAGCTACATCGTATATTGGTGAAAGAGGTCATACACCCTTAGTACATTACAATTACCTAGTGCTTAGCTAAGTTTCAAATAAAAAACAAAAGTTCTCAGAATTCTAAATTAGAGTATTCTGTACAGTAAAAAAACATAGAAAAATGAATACCAACATAGAAAATACCTTTAAAGCAGTAAAACAAGCCAGTCGAGAATTGGTTTCTTTATCTGCCACAAAAATAAATGAAATATTAATTGAAATTGCTGAATTGGCTGTTTCTAAAACTTCAGAAATTCTAATCGAAAATCAAAAAGATTTAGATAGGATGGACAAGAACGATCCTAAATACGATCGCTTGTTATTATCTGAAGAACGTATCAAAGGAATTGCTCAAGATATTCTAAATGTCTCAAAATTAAACAGTCCGGTTGGAGCTATTTTAGCTAAAAACGAATTGAAAAATGGCTTGAAAATATCGAAAATAAGAGTTCCGATGGGTGTTATTGGAATCATTTATGAAGCCCGTCCTAATGTTTCTTTTGATGTGTTTTCGTTGTGTTTTAAAACCAATAATGCTTGCATACTAAAAGGAGGAAGCGATGCTGAATTCTCAAATACGGTTATTGTTTCTTTGATCAAAGAAGTTTTAGAAAAACACAACATCAATACAAATGTAGTTGCTTTATTGCCTACAGACAGACAGGCTACTGCCGATATGTTAACAGCTACGAAATATGTAGATATTATCATTCCAAGAGGAAGTCAAGGTTTGATTAATTTTGTGAGAGACAATGCAAAAGTTCCAGTTATTGAAACCGGAGCAGGAATTGTACATACCTATTTTGATGAAAGTGGAGATCTTGCAAAAGGAACCGCTATTGTAACAAATGCAAAAACAAGAAGAGTAAGTGTTTGCAATGCTTTGGATTGTTTATTGCTACATAAAAACAGATTGCAAGATTTAACAACGATTACAGCTCCTTTAATTGAAAAGGAAACTGAAATATTTGCAGATGAAAAATCTTTTGAAATTTTAAAAGAAAGCTATCCTGCTAATTTATTAAACCTTGCTGACGAAACTCATTTTGGAACGGAATTTCTATCCAATAAAATATCTATAAAAACTGTTGATAATTTAGATGCTGCTCTAGAACACATTGCAAAGTACAGTTCTAAACACAGTGAAGCTATTGTTGCAGAAGATGAAACAATTATTGAAAAATATTTAAACCAAGTAGATGCTGCTGCCGTTTATGCAAACAGTTCTACTGCTTTTACAGATGGAGCACAATTTGGATTGGGAGCAGAAATCGGAATCAGCACACAAAAATTACACGCAAGAGGTCCTATGGCTTTAGAAGAAATTACTACTTACAAATGGATTGTGAGAGGTGATGGACAGGTTCGTTCATAGCTTCAAGTTTATACTTCCTTTCTAAAACCAGAAATTTATTATTATAATGATATTTTTTTGCTAAAAACAACAACTAAAACATCTATTCGTATTTCTTTTTTCAGGTAAAATAGTATCAAAATAAAGTGGGAAATCCGGTTAAGGAAATCCCACTTTTTTAAATATTTAGCGAATATTGCTATCTATTTACAAGAAGTAAATATTCTTGAACAGTTAGCTACTTGTCAATCACTAATTTCACATTAGTTATTCCATTATTCCCTGAATCAATTCGTAAAAAATAAATACCGTTGCTCAAATTTTCTAAATCAAAATTTTGCAATTGTGATACTTTATCAATTTCCTTGTATAAAACTCTTTGACCAGAAGTATTGAAAATAGCAATGGTTTGAATAAGGTCTTTTTCAGCTCCACCAAAATTTATAAACCTGCTAGCTGGATTTGGATATACTGTTAATGCTCCTTCAAAAACTTTTGAATCTTCAACTTTAATTTCTGATTGTCGTGCCGAAGTATTACCACTGGCAATTGGAGTTCCCATAACTAATACCTCATCTACATACGCTTTTTCTGCATGTCGATTAGAGTAAACATCAAACAAAAGATAAAGATTAGCTTGGTTATTAGCAGCTGCTGGCAATGCCAAACTTACAAATCCCCAATCTTGTGTATCTTCGATACGTGTTTCTAATGGATACCAAGTCGAACCATCAATACTCCAAAGAGGGTCAAAATAATGACCAGATGTCGGAGTTCCATTAGCTCTAGGTTCATTAAGATTGGTTCTTCTATAATACGAAACAACAACGTCTTCGTATCCAATTGTACTTATTTGATTTTGAATACCTCCTCCTTTTTTAAGATGTGCAGAATAATCGCCCATGTAAGTATAAAGATTGACATTAATCAACTTTGAATTTGAAGTATCCAAATCGGGTATTGTCCAGTTTTCAGTTGTCAAATCGCCACTTTCAAAACCATCATAAAAAATTGCTTCAGGTTCCACAAAAACTTTTGTTAACAAATTAATATTATAATTCAATTCATCTGTATCATTAGAAGCAAAAGTCAATGTTCCATTTTCTGGGATATCCGGTATTGAACTGGCCATAATTTTAACAACAGTACTATTTTCTGGTTTCAATACACTTGGCAATTGAGTTGTTATTATAGAAAAACCTGTTCCTGTAATTTGGAAGTTTTCCAATTCTAAATCTCCCGTACCTTCATTTGTTATCTTAATAGATTTTTCAACATCCAAACCTAGTGCTCCTTCAAAAATTAGAGTACTTCCATTATTTTGATTCACAACCATAATTTCAGGTTTTAATATCACACCGTTTATTATAGGTGTGCCTGTTACCAAAACTTCATCTATATAGAGTTTCTCTGGAGAATGCGCAGATTCTACATCAAACTTGATATATAAATTTGCTTGATTATTCGCTTCGGGTGGCAATTTTAGTCTCGTAAATGCCCATTCTTGTGATTCTTCTACACGAGCTTCTAAAGCCTCCCAATTTGTGCCATCTATACTCCAAAGAGCGTCGAAATAATTTCCTGTAACTACTACACCACCTACTTCGTGTGCGTTGAGTGCTGTTCTTCTATGATAGGAAACAATAATATCATGGTAATCTATGGTACTAATTTGTTTTTGAATATACGTTCCTCTTTTAACATGAGCAGAATAAACTTCTTTATAGGACTTGTATGAAGCAATCTGTAACTTACCTGTATTTGTTTCTGCTACTCCTGGTTCTAAAGTCCAATTTTCTGTTGCAAAATCACCACTTTCAAAACCATCATAAAACAACACACCGGGTCCTGCAAATGGGGCTTCTATAGTTGTCTCTGGTAAAATAATTATAAAAACAGTACCCGTATTACCTCCTATGGTATACGTAAACTGATCACTTCCATCATGACTTGCATTGGTTTGCGTGTAGGTAATATCTGTGCCAGAAAAACCAACATTACCATCTGTCCCATTCATTACTGAACTTACTGATGTCAAAACGTCTAACTCAACCGACTGTCCTTCTTCTACAAAAACAGAGTAATCTGGTGCTATCGAACTTACTTCAATAGCAACTATTGCTGTATTTTGACTTCCATAAATATCTTCTAAGGTATAAGTAAAAGAATCTGCACCACTAAAACTTGTTGTAGGAACATACTTAATTGTCCCATTTGTATTGATGCTTGTATTTCC
>Ga0209395_1004827_pt1 | contig 15540 bp, 10 predicted proteins | sample GOMGulsemesocosm_3_FD_184635 | JGI IMG/M metagenome (GOLD analysis project Ga0209395, IMG submission 184635) | Methane-oxidizing microbial communities from mesocosms in the Gulf of Mexico - GOM9D Gulf of Mexico (SPAdes) (version 2) | ecosystem: Environmental > Aquatic > Marine > Cold seeps... | reverse complement strand
TCACCCTGGTGAAGATGCTGGTTTATATGCAGCGGTTAAAGCGGTAGGTGAAGAACTTTGTCCTGAATTGAACCTTACTATTCCAGTAGGTAAAGATTCAATGTCGATGAAGACACGCTGGGAAGATAACGGTGAAAATAAAGAAGTTACATCGCCATTATCACTGATTATTACTGCGTTTGGTCGTGTGACTGACGTACGTAAAACAGTAACACCACAGCTACGTACTGACAAAGGCGCAACAGACATTATCCTTATCGATTTAGGTAATGGTAAGAACCGTCTCGGAGCTTCATCATTAGCGCAAGTATACAAGCAATTGGGTCAACAGACGCCAGATGTGGATAGCTCAGAGCAGCTGAAAGGCTTCTTCGATGCAATGCAAGTGTTAGTGAAAGAGCAATCATTACTGGCTTATCATGACCGCAGTGACGGTGGTTTATTCTCAACAGTAACAGAGATGGCATTTGCTGGTCACTGTGGTGTTGACGTTGAACTTGATATGTTAGGTACCGATGATCTTGCTGCTCTTTACTCTGAAGAGTTAGGCGCGGTGATCCAAGTGTCTTCTGCAATGAAAGAGCAAGTACTTACAACATTAGCGGGTCACGGTCTAGCTGCATGTTGTCATGTGATTGGTTCTACAAATGAAGATGACATGATTCGCTTCACACGTAACGGTGAAAACGTATTAGCTGAAAGTCGTACCTACTACCGTGCTATGTGGGCCGAAACAACGCTTAAAATGCAAGCGCTGCGTGATAACCCAAGTTGTGCACAAGAAGAATTCGACCTTAAACTTGACGTGAAAGACCCTGGTCTAAACGTTAACTTAAGTTTTGATGTTAAAGACGATATTGCTGCACCTTACATTGCTACTGGTGTACAACCAAAAATGGCAATCCTTCGTGAGCAGGGGGTAAACTCGCAAACGGAAATGGCTGCTGCCTTTGATCGTGCTGGCTTCGCAGCTCAAGATATTCACATGAGTGATATTCTTGCCGGTCGCGTTAACCTAGAAGACTTCGCAGGCTTGGTTGCTTGCGGTGGTTTCTCTTACGGTGACGTTCTGGGTGCGGGTGAAGGTTGGGCTAAGTCAATCTTATTTAACCCACAAGCACGTGATCAGTTTGCGGCTTTCTTCGAACGTGAAGATAGCTTCTCACTGGGTGTATGTAATGGTTGTCAGATGTTATCTAACTTGGGTGAACTTATCCCTGGTTCAGAATTATGGCCACGTTTCGTTACTAACCAATCAGAACGTTTTGAAGCACGTTTCAGCTTGGTTGAAGTACCGAAAAATCCGTCAATATTCTTAGGTGACATGGTTGGTTCAAGAATGCCTATTGCTGTATCTCACGGTGAAGGTCGTATTGAATTACGTGACGATGCGCATCTGCAAGCACTACAAAACAGTGGCACAGTGGCACTTAACTTCGTTGATAACTACGGTCAACCTACGACGCAATACCCATTAAACCCAAATGGTTCGCCATTAGGTATTACTGGTTTAACAACGACTGATGGTCGTGTCACTATCATGATGCCACATCCGGAACGTGTATTCCGTACTGTGAGCAACTCATGGCATCCAGAAGAATGGGGTGAAGATAGCCCTTGGATGCGTATGTTCCGTAATGCGCGAGTGAACTTAGGTTAACCGTACTTAGGTTAATTTTAAGTCACCCGTCACTAGGTTGATTGTAAATGCATGAAAGGTCGCAATTATTGCGGCCTTTTTTTGCTTTTACTCGTGCTATATTGATTATATAAAACAATATAAATACTTAATTATGCTATAGTCTTAAGGGTTTAGTGAATGTATCAATTAATAATTAGGAAGGGTAATGAGTCAGTCACAAGGTTTATTATTATTTAAGTTGAATCTACAGCAAAAATTTGCAATCGGCACGTTGAAAGTGCAGGAAATTGTACCCTCAACACGTTTGTATTCTTTACCCGGTTCTCACCCTATGGTGATGGGCGCTGCGACACTACGTGGTCGGACAATTCCTATTATTGATATGGCAGCCGCTGTGGGCTATCGCCCAGTTAGTAAAGAAGAATATGACTCGTGCAATATTATTATCACGGATTGTAGCCGTCAGATCGTCGGCTTTTTGGTACGTCATATTGATAAGATCATGGATTGCAGTTGGAAAGATATTTCGGCTCCAGATTCATCACTTGGCTGTAATATATATACCACAGGGGTAATGCAGCTTGATGAGCAACTGGTGCAACTGATGGATGTTGAACGCTTGTTAGCTGATATTTATCCTGATGACGATATTGAGTTACCCCAGTTTACAAACCTAGAACTTGAAGAACTTCGCACTAAAGAAATCTTGGTTGTGGATGATTCAATGGTCGCGCGTAATCAACTTGGTAGTGCTCTCGATGCAGCTGGTATTCATTATCAAGTGTCTAAAAATGGTCAAGATGCGTTAGCTGTGATGCAATCAGCAGTTGAAGCTGGTAACCCCATTGATGTGTTAGTTAGTGATATTGAAATGCCGGGATTAGATGGTTATGAAGTTGCATTTGAAGTACGTAGTACACCTAACGTATCTGCGACTTACATTATTCTTCATACTTCGTTATCGAGTGCGATTAGCACTGAGCGAGCACAGCAAATTGGTGCCGATGAAGCATTGACTAAATTTGATGCAAGTGAGCTATTACAAGCTATTCTACGCGGTGTAAAAGGTCGGGATAAGGTAGATTAATTAGATTCTTGACTGAATTTTAGAGACAAAAAAAGCGCTATTTAGCGCTTTTTTATTATTTATAGTATTTTCACGGTCTCGCTAGCAATGTAATGCTTAGCTTAACTCACCACAAAAACGGTAACCTTCACCATGGATTGTTGCGATTATTTCTGGTGTATCAGCAATGCTTTCGAAATGCTTACGGATACGACGAATAGTTACATCAACAGTACGATCGTGTGGTTTTAATTCACGGCCTGTCATTTTTTTCAATAACATTGCACGTGTTTGAATTTTACCTGGATTCTCTACAAAGTGTAGCATCGCACGGAATTCACTACGTGGCAGTTTGAATGAATCATCCAGTGGACTAATCAAAGAACGGCTGTTGATATTTAAACGCCAGCCATTAAATTCATATTCTTCTATAATCGTTTTTTCTTCGTCTGCTACTGGGATTTTAGTAAAAGTACGGCCGAGTAGGTTACGTGCACGAATCGTTAATTCACGTGGATTAAATGGTTTAGTAATGTAGTCATCAGCACCAATTTCTAGACCTAAAATCTTGTCAACTTCATTGTCGCGACCAGTTAAAAACATGAGAGCTAAATTATGTTTGTCACGTAGTTCACGTGCTAACAATAAGCCATTTTTACCTGGAAGGTTAATATCCATGATTACCAAGCTGATCGGATTATTGGTAATGATCTCATACATTTCATCGCCGTTACTTGCTTCATGTACTGAATAGCCTTCAGCTTCGAAGATGCTTTTTAGGGTGTTACGTGTAACGAGTTCATCTTCTACGATAAGAATGTTTGGGGTTTGCATAAACGTACCTAGTTTCGCTTTGGATCAAATAGTGCCCAGATTATTGATATCAATGAATCGGGGAGTAAGAGTAATACATCCATGAAATATAAGACTATTTATCTAAAACAGCTGACTGCGGCAGGATATCTAGTTTTATGGCTTCCTTAACTATAGGATTATATGTTATTAACAGCAGTATAACAACCTAATGTAATTATGTTACGTAATAACTCAACGCGATTTGATATTTATCAAATAACCCTCATTGGTTATTTTTAGCTGAAATTAATGCTTTTAACGATGAATTAAATAAATATTATTGATATGATTATGAATGAAAAAACCATTAAATCCATTGTAATCAATTGGTTGTATTTTTTCCTTGTATGCTTAATATTATTTAAAGCTTGAGTTTATCAGACCAGATTTAGCTCACCCCCTTCGAATTAACCTATTTATATTAAAGAATAATAATGAAAATTATTTTTATTATTATTCTTTTTTCATAAATTTTAGTACTAAATAAACAGATCTGTCATGGTTTATTGCACTTATATTTGATGTTGGCGCGACGTTTTAGTTTTAATTTAGCAATATGTCAGTTGCTTAGGTGAATTATTTTGGGTTACTACACCGCTCTACTATTGAAGCGGTTCTTTGCCAGTAAAGTGTAATCAAATTACAAACTGGTAAGTTTTATCTATAATTAATGACCAATGTATTTACTTTGTTAATCAATTATAGATTGAAATGATTGATTTGCGCTAATATGTTAGCAGTTGTAGTAATTGTCGTTTCACGTAACATAGCTACTGGATTATTAGTGATAAACAATAACGACTCTAAGGATGGACTATGTTAGACCTGTTACCTGATCTTTGTGATCGGCATTTTAATCAACTGTCTGTAATGGACCCTATTTTTCAAAGTTACGGTAAAGCGACTATTTTTAGTGGGCAAGCGGTAACGGTTAAATGTTTTGAAGATAACTCTCTGGTTAAAGAACTGGCTGGCACGCCGGGTGAAGGGCGTATCCTCGTTGTTGACGGCGGTGGTTCTACACGACGTGCATTACTCGGTGATATGATCGCTGAAAACGCCGTTAAAAATGGTTGGGCGGGTTTTGTTATTTATGGTGCCATTCGTGATGTCGCGACGATTAATACGCTTGAATTAGGGGTTAAAGCAATAACCGCTTGCCCTGTTAAAACAGAAAAGCGTGGTCTAGGTGATGCAGGTATCAATTTGCACTTTGCTGGTGTGAATATTGCTGAAGGCGATTATATCTATGCCGATTTAAACGGTGTCGTGGTGGCTAAAGAACCGCTTCTTTAATAGTATTAATTCGATGTGAAGATAGGGATGAGGTTAATTGATTATTAATCTCATCCCTTTTTTGTTTACCTATTCTATTTACTTATTCATCTCGGTTAAAACGTCGTGCTCGACGATAAGGGAATACATCGCTGTATTTACCGCGATTAATATTGTCTTGCAGTCCTTTCCAATAATCGGCGTCAAGCAGATCTGAATGATATTTTTTAAAGAGCTTGTTAATTTCAGGTCGAGATAATAAGAAGGTCTCAAACTCTTCTGGGAATACATCATTGGGCGCGACGGCGTACCAAGGTTCTGCCAGCATTATGTCTTCTGGATAACGTAGTGGCGGAATGTAGCGGAAGTTAATTTCATGCATATATGAGATTTCATCATAATCGTAAAAGACCACGCGATTATGTCGGGTCACACCAAAGTTTTTAAACAGCATATCACCAGGAAAAATATCTGCAGCCGCAAGTTGTTTGATGGCATTACCGTATTCATCAATCGCGTTATCAAGTTCTTCTACATTTGCTTGTTCGAGATACATGTTTAGCGGGATCATCTTACGTTCAATATAAAGATGTTTGATCACCACTTTACTGTTGGTGATTTTAATAATTGAAGGGGCGACAGCTAACAATTCATCGAGCAGTTCTTGACTGAAACGATCTTTGGGGAAAGCAAAGTTCTTAAATTGTTGGGTATCAGCCATACGGCCGACACGATCATGAGATTTTACGATCTTATATTTTTCTTTTACTGTCGCGTGATCGATTTGTTTAGGTGGTGCAAATTCATCTTTAATGAGCTTAAATACCACGTCATAAGAAGGCAGGGTGAATACGCTCATCACCATACCTTTAATACCCGGGGCAATAATGAACTTATCATCAGAGTTATCTAAGTGCTTTATATAGTGGCGGAACAGCTCTGTTTTTGCATGTTTTTGGCAACCAATAGCAGAGTAGATCTCAAAGTTAGTTTTATGTGGGATCATCGGTTTTAAAAATTGTACTATGGCTCCAGGCTCTGGCGCATAAACAAAGAAATAAGCACGGGCAAAGCCAAATAAAATACTGGTTTCTTCTTTTTCAAAAATAACTGTATCTAAATAAATTTCGTTTTCTTCGTTATTTAAAATCGGAAATACCAACGGGTACATTTGTCCATCTGCAAAGATCTTACCCATAAGGTAAGCCCCTTTGTTGCGATAAAACACCTCGTTAAGCATATGTACTTCAATGTGTTCTGCTTCGGTGAGTTGTTTTGGTGCATGTTGGTTAAGGTAATCCACGACATTAGCAAGGTCCCTGTCCAAGTTCTCCCATCGAGCCGTAAACGTATAACCACCAATGATCTTACGTAAGATCACCGAAAAGTTTCCACCTCGGGTATAGCTACGATAAAAATTATTCGGGTACGCAGGATCTCGAACGCGATTAGCATTCGTTATGAATAGTTGTTCTTTATATATATTGGTATGTTTAAAGACACGGCGATAAACAGAGTTAAAGAAACTTTCGGCAATTTCAAAATTTGGGTAATGCTGTAATAGCGCTTCGTACTCCCGCTTAATCCCTTGCAGGAATACTTTATTCGCTTCTGTTTCAGCCGCAAGATCTTGCATTTTCTGAGCTGTCTTACCGACATGGTAATCATAAAGGCTAATACGTTTTTTAGCGGCTATTTGCACACCATGCCAATCCGCGTTTTCAAAACGTAATTTGGCACCACGTGTGACTTCTAAAAATCGGCTATAAAAAGCATCAAATGATTCTAATAACGAACCCGCTATTTGTGCTTCTAAAACTTTTTCCATACAACAAACCCTTGGACTTAAGACAGGCTTAAATATCGCAATCTTTAAACATTATTTCAACATGTTTAAATGCTTTTATCGATGTGGAGTGAAACAACTAAATTTATATTAAACTTGATTTGGTTCTCATTTTTTGATATTGCTATAGGTATTGAAATTATTAACAGATTTATTAAATATTATTATGACTTATTGCTTAGCGTTCATTACCACCACGATTATTAACACTGTTATTACAACGGTGGGATGATACGTAGGGCTAAGACAGAAATGATAAAAAAGCCCGTTACCATTTGGAACGGGCTTTTTTGTATCTACAAGGAGCAAAGGATGCGAGTTTTAAAATTTGGTGGAACATCATTGGCAAACGCCGAGCGATTTTCCTGTGCAGCAGATATCTCTGTGAGTAAGATTGAGCAATCACAGGTAGCATTGGTGTTATCTGCGCCAGCAAAAGTGACCAATAATTTGGTTGCAGCTGTGCAACAAACAGTTCGTGGCCTTGATGCGGAGTCATCACTGGAAGAAATCGAAGGGATCTTTAAGGCGCTTGTTGCAGGTCTAAAAGTTCAATACCCTAATTTTAATGATGTAGTTGCATTAACGCAGGTAACAACATCATTAGCGACATTAAGAGAATACTTATATGGTGTTAAATTATTATCGCAATGCCCAGAAAACATTGAAGCAAAGATCTTAAGTACCGGTGAAAAGCTTAGCATTGTTTGTATGGAGCAACTGTTATTAGCCCGCGGATTTAAAGTTGAAGTGATTATTCCGCAAGACAAGCTAGTAGGAAAGGGCAGTGTACTAGAAGCCACTGTGGATATTGAGGCTTCTCGTGCTCGTTTTGAACAAAATCCAATTAAGACTGACCATATCTATTTAATGCCTGGCTTCACAGCGGGTGATGAACAGGGCAATACAGTTGTACTTGGCCGTAATGGTTCTGATTATTCTGCTGCGGTATTAGCGGCGTGTCTGTATGCTGACTGCTGTGAAATATGGACTGACGTAGACGGTGTTTACGCTTGTGACCCACGCTTAGTAAAAGACGCTAAATTACTTAAAACATTAAGCTACCCAGAAGCAATGGAATTGTCTTATTTTGGCGCGAAAGTACTGCATCCAAAAACGATTGCACCGATTGCTCTGCACCACATTCCTTGTTTGATTAAGAATACTAAAAATCCAGAAGGTGAAGGCACTTTAATCGGCGGATTAATGTCAAAAACCCAAGCTGAAGTTAAATCATTATCAGAGCTTAGTGGCATGACCATGATTAACGTTTCCGGTCCGGGTATGAAAGGTATGGTTGGCATGGCTGGTCGTATTTTTGAAACAGTATCACGCGCTGGTGTATCCATTGCCCTTATCACGCAATCATCATCAGAATACAGCGTTAGCTTCTGTATCCACAGTTATGATGCAGGTAAAGCGAAACTGGCACTGAATAACGAATTTACTTTAGAGATCAGTAATCAGTTACTCGAACCTATCGAAATGCGTGATGGTTTAGCGATTGTATCGCTGGTTGGTGATGGCATGCGTAAAGCCAACGGTATTGCTGCACGTTTCTTTATGGCATTAGCACAAGCATCAGTGAATCTTGTTGCCATTGCACAAGGTTCATCAGAACGTTCTATTTCTGCGGTTATTGATGAAAGCAAAGCCAATGAAGCGATTAAAGCATCACACAATATTTTCTTTGGTAAACAACAATACATCGACCTTTTCTTATTAGGGTGCGGTGGTGTGGGCGCGGCATTAGTCGAACAAATCAAACGTCAAAAAGAGTTTTTAGCAGAACGTCATATTGAGCTCCGTGTCTGCGGTATTGCTAACAGCCGCCAAATGTTACTCGACTCAGAAGGGTTATCATTAACACATTGGGCTGATGATCTTGCTGTCAGTGATACAGAGTTCTCACTAGCAGCACTGGAAGATTTGGTTAAAAACAGCCATATCATTAACCCGGTGATTGTTGATTGTACAAGTAATGATAATCTTGCTAGTCAATATGTTGACTTTTTGGGGAGTGGTTTCCACGTTGTTGCGGCGAACAAAAAAGCCAATACCATGAGTATGGATTATTACCATGAACTGCGTTTAACGGCATTAAAAACCCGCCGTCGTTTCTTATACGATACTAATGTAGGTGCTGGTCTACCTGTGATTGAAAATCTGCAGAATCTATTAAGCGCGGGTGATGAACTCGTACGCTTCAACGGTATTCTGTCTGGTTCTATGTCATACATCTTTGGTAAATTAGATGAAGGTATGAGCTTCTCGAAAGCAACGGCACAAGCACGTGACAATGGCTTTACAGAACCGGACCCACGTGAAGATTTAAGCGGCATGGATATCGCACGTAAATTATTGATTATTGCACGTGAAGCAGGCATGGATTTAACCTTAGACCAAGTTGAAGTTGAAGAAGCAATACCTGCTGATTTTGACGCAACGGGCACTAATGAAGAATTTATGGCTAACCTACCAAAAGCAGATGCGTACTTTGCTGATTTACAAGCTACGGCTGCTGAAGAGGGTAAAGTTTTACGTTATATCGGTCAGATTGAAGACGGTAAATGTAAAGTATCTATTGCGGCAGTACCAGAATCAGATCCGTTGAATAAAGTAAAAGATGGTGAGAATGCATTGGCATTTTATAGCCGTTATTATCAGCCAATCCCAATGGTGTTACGTGGTTATGGTGCTGGTTCAGAAGTGACTGCAGCAGGCGTATTTGCCGATGTATTACGTACCCTTAATTGGAAGCAAGAGGTTTAACCATGAGTATAGTTGTATTCGCACCGGCATCGGTAGCAAATGTAAGTGCAGGTTTTGATGCATTAGGTTTCCCGATTGCTCCGATTGATGGTTCGCTCATCGGCGATAAAGTATTTATTACCGATGCGGATTCGGCATTTAGCCTAGCCTCTAGTGGTCGTTTTAAGCATAAATTACCTGATGATTACCGTGAAAATATCATCTATGATTGTTATCTTGGTTATGCCGCCGCGTTAGAAAAACGTGGTTTGAAGATCAAAAATATTGCCATGGAATTAGAAAAAAACTTACCGATTGGTAGTGGTCTAGGATCAAGTGCGGCGTCAATTGTCGCAGGACTAGAAGCACTGAATGAATTTCATGATAACACCCTTGATGAACACGAAATGGTGTTATTAATGGGTGAACTTGAAGGTAAAATTAGTGGTAGCGTACATTATGATAATGTCGCGCCTTGTGCATTAGGTGGTATGCAATTAATGCTGGGCGAAAATGGGGTAGTGAGTCAATCTGTGCCTTGTTTCGATGAATGGTACTGGGTGGTAGCTTATCCGGGCATTAGCATTTCAACAGCTGCTGCGCGTGACATCTTACCAACAGAGTACAGCCGTAGTGATTGTTTAACTTATGGTCGTCACTTAGCTGGATTTATCCATGCTTGTTACAGCAAGCAACAAGACTTGGCAGCTGCGATGTTGAAAGATGTGATTGCAGAACCATATCGTTCACAGCTTATTCCTAAATTTGACGAAGTGCGTGACTACGCTAAAGAACTAGGCGCATTAGCAACGGGTATCTCAGGCTCAGGCCCTACGGTATTTAACGTGATGACGGACTTAGCACAAGCTGAAAAACTAAAAGCTTGGTTAGACGCTAACTTTATCCAAAACGGAGATGGTTTCAGCCATATCTGTAAACTGGATAAACAAGGCGCACGTGTTGTGGGTACAGAATTGTAATTATAGAAATATAAAAATACTGCGTGGTGATTGTTGAACCCTAGGCACTAGGGTTATATGTTCTTATTATGTTAAGGTCATAGTTATCACGCAGGTGCACAAATAATGTTTTAGGGAATGAACAACAATGAAATTATACAGTATTAAAGATCACGCAGAGACAGTTAGCTTTGCACAAGCAGTAAAACAAGGTATGGGTAAAAACCAAGGTTTGTTCTTTCCGAGCGAAATTAATCCGATAGACGATATTGATGCTTTACTAGAGATGAACCTAGTTGATCGTAGTCGCGTTATTTTACAATCACTGATCGGTGATGAATTTAGCGAACAAGAATTACATGACATTATTGCAAGTGCGTTTAACTTTCCTGCGCCAGTCACAAAAATTAGCGATAAGATCAGTGCATTAGAATTATTTCACGGTCCAACTCTTGCGTTTAAAGACTTTGGCGGCCGTTTCATGGCGCAGTGTCTATCACGCCTGACTACAGGTGAAAAAATTACGATTTTAACAGCAACATCAGGCGATACTGGTGCTGCCGTTGCACATGCTTTCTACGGTATTGAAAATATCGAAGTTGTAGTCATGTATCCAAAAGGTAAGATCAGCTTCTTGCAAGAACAGATGTTCTGTACGCTCGGTGGTAATATCCGCACTATCGCGATTGATGGTGACTTTGATGCATGTCAGGCATTAATGAAGCGTTCTTTTGATGATGCAGAGCTGCGTCAGGCAATCGGTCTTAACTCAGCTAACTCAATTAATATTAGTCGTCTAATGGCACAAATCTGTTATTACTTCGAAGCATTCGCACAACTACCAAAAGCGCAGCGTGCACAAACGGTGGTGTCTGTACCAAGTGGTAACTTTGGTAACCTGACTGCTGGCTTATTAGCAAAAACATTAGGCTTACCAGTTAAGCGTTTTATTGCAGCAACGAATATTAATGACACTGTACCGCGTTATTTAGAAAGCGGTAAGTGGGATCCAAAAGCAACGCAAGCAACCTTATCCAATGCGATGGATGTGAGTGTACCAAGTAACTGGCCACGTATCGAAGAACTGGCTCGTGTTAAAGGTTGGGACTTGTCTGAACTCGCATCTGATTTCTTATCTGACGAAGATACTAAACAAGCTGTTGTGGCGTTAGATGAACAAAGTTATCTATGTGAACCGCATGGTGCGATTGCATATGACCGTTTAAGTGCACAGCTGAGCGAAGATGAATTCGGTTTATTCCTATGTACAGCGCACCCTGCGAAGTTCAAAGAATCAGTTGAAGAGATTCTAGGTCGCGATATTGGCTTGCCACAAGAACTTGCTGATTGTGCAGATAAGCCAAACTTATCTGTTGATATGGCAAATGACTTTGCGGCATTACGTGCATTTTTGATGGCGTAGTCTAGCCTTAAATCACGCATTCTCACATTTGTGAAGATACCTTGTTTTGATGTTGTTGTTAATGACATCGGAGCAAGGTATTTTTTTGGCTGTAAGCGCCTATTTAATAACAGAATCTCTAATTCTGCCCCTGCAATAACTGTAATTATCACTTGAATATCTTCTATAACAGGGGTAGCTTTGCTCTTTCGTTCTAAAATAACAACCTGAATTCAAAAAAGGTATTTATGGGTAAGGTATTAAAAGATCTGCTTGGACAGCTAACGTTAGAAACCATTGAAGAAGGGATTTACCGTGGTCAGAGCCAAGATTTAGGATTTGGCGCTGTATTTGGTGGTCAAGTAATGGGTCAAGCATTATCGGCAGCAAAAGAAACCGTTTCAGCTGATCGTAAAGTGCACTCCTTCCACTCTTATTTCCTGCGTGCTGGCGATGTTAAAAAGCCGATTGTTTATGAAGTAGAAAATATTCGAGATGGCGGCTCCATTACCACACGCCGTATTCGCGCGATCCAAAATGGCCAAGCTATATTCTACATGACGGCGTCTTATCAGATTGAACGTGAAGGTTACGACCATCAAGATGTTATGCCGGATGTGCCGCCACCGGAAGACCTGCTTTCAGAACAAGACCATGTATTATCGCTACGTGATGAATTGCCTGATGATATTTGTGCCAAGTTTGTTTGTGAAAGACCAATTGAAATGCGTCCAGTTAATTATCTTGATCCACTTAATGAAGAGAAGTCTGCACCAGAGCGGTATATTTGGTTTAAAGCCAATGGGCAAATGCCAGACGATGCACGTATTCATAAATATTTACTTGCTTACGCATCTGATTTCTGTTTTTTGCCAACCGCATTACAACCACACGGTAAGGGCTTTATGAGTCCGAATATGCAGGTGGTGACTATTGATCATTCAATGTGGTTTCACCGCGACTTTCGTATGGATGACTGGTTATTATATGCGGTAGACAGTTCAACCGCGTCAGGTTCTCGTGGTCTAGTTCGTGGACGTTTCTTTACTCGCGATGGAAAAATGGTCGCAACCACAATGCAAGAAGGGTTAATTCGAAACCGAGAGATCGCTTAATTACGTACTTAATTACGAAATAATGCAACATTTCGGATGAAAACGTCGAAATGTTGTTTTATTACGAAAATTTGTGGTCGGGATCATGCTTTCCTGAAATTTATAAACATTTCCTACTCCTGCTTATTCGCTTCTGCCTCATTTTAATCTACAATGAAGATCGTTTTTTGTTACTAGGTATTCCCCCCTATTATGTCTGTTAGAGTTGCCATTAATGGTTATGGACGAATTGGACGTAGTGTTGTCCGAGCGTTGTATGAAAGTAACCGTCAGGACGAAATTAAGATCGTTGTGATTAACGAACTCGCGGCTCCTGAAGCGATAGTACATTTAACTCAATATGACTCAACACATGGCCGTTTTCCATTCTCAGTACAACTGGGCGATAACCTATTACAAATTGAAAATGATTGTATTCATTTAGTGCGTCACCCAGAACTGGTTGATTTACCTTGGCTGGAACATGACATTGATATCGTGCTTGATTGTACGGGTATATATGGCACTAAAGCGGATGCTGAAGCACATATTGCTGCCGGCGCTAAAAAAGTTATTTTTTCCCATCCTGCGAGTTCGGATGTTGATGCCACGGTTGTGTTTGGCGTTAACCATGAGCAGCTAACGGGTGCTGAGACATTTATTTCTGGTGCGTCTTGTACCACTAACTGTATGGTGCCAGTGATCAATGCTCTTGATAGTGCATTTGATATTAAATGCGGCACGATCACTACTATTCACTCAGCAATGAATGATCAACCTGTAATCGATTCTTATCATTCGGATTTACGTCGCACACGTGCTGCAAGTCATTCTATTATTCCGGTTGACACAAAATTAGCAGCAGGGATTGAACGTATTTTACCTAAGTTCGCGAATAAATTTGAAGCCATTGCCGTTCGGGTTCCTACCTTAAACGTCACTGCAATGGACTTAAGTATCACGGTGAGCAAAGAAGTCACAATTGAAGATATTAACAATTGTTTACACGCTGCCGCAGAAACTGAACTAAAAGGGATCTTGGGTTATACCGAGGCTCCGCTGGTATCAATAGACTTTAACCATGACCCGCGCTCTAGCATTATTGATGGTACCCAAACACGGGTCAGCGATGGACATTTGGTGAAATTATTAGCCTGGTGTGACAACGAATGGGGCTTTGCTAACCGTCTACTTGATACGACTTATTACATCGCTACGCTAGCGAAAAATAGATTGAAATAAATTTTATAAAATTGATAGCTTTAAGGATTGAACGATGAATATTATTAAAATGACAGATCTTGATCTTGCAGGTCAACGTGTATTAATTCGTGCAGATTTAAACGTACCAGTTAAAAATGGCAAAGTAACATCTGACGCGCGTATCCGTGCCTCATTACCAACAATCAAACTTGCATTAGCAGCTGGCGCAAAAGTGATGGTTACATCACACCTTGGTCGTCCAACGGAAGGTGAATTCTCTCAAGAGTTTTCATTAGAACCTGTTGTGGACTACCTTAAAGAAGCACTAGAAAATAACGTTGTTCTAGCACGTGATTACCTAGACGGTTTAGAATTAAACGCAGGTGAATTAGTTGTACTAGAAAACGTTCGTTTTAACAAAGGCGAAAAGAAAAACGAAGACGCATTATCAAAAGCATACGCAAATCTATGTGACGTATTCGTAATGGACGCATTTGGTACTGCTCATCGTGCACAAGCATCAACACACGGTGTTGGTATGTTTGCACCAATCGCTTGTTCTGGTCCGCTACTTTCTGCAGAACTTGAAGCACTGGGTAAAGCAATGGACAAACCAGCGCGTCCATTCCTCGCTATTGTCGGTGGTTCTAAAGTATCAACTAAATTAACGGTACTTGATTCATTATCAACAATTGCTGATCAGCTTGTTGTTGGTGGCGGTATTGCGAATACATTTATCGCAGCGCAAGGTCACAACGTAGGTAAATCACTATGTGAGCATGATCTAATTGATACAGCAAAAGCATTAATGGCGAAATGTGAGATCCCAGTAGCAACTGACGTATTAGTTGCTAGCGAGTTCTCTGAAACGGCTGAAGCAACATTGAAACCAGCATCAGAAGTCAGTGATGACGATATGATCTTCGATCTAGGTCCTGATTCTGCAAATCAACTTGCTGAGATGATCAAATCGGCGAAAACAATTATTTGGAATGGTCCAGTTGGCGTATTTGAATTTGCTAACTTCGCTAAAGGTACTGAAATCATCGGTCGTGCGATTGCAGAAAGCGATGCATTCTCTATCGCTGGTGGCGGTGACACACTCGCAGCTATTGATCAATTCGGTCTGGCTGATGGTATTTCTTATATCTCTACTGGTGGCGGCGCGTTCCTTGAATTTGTAGAAGGTAAAGTACTACCAGCAGTCGCTATGTTAGAAGAACGTGCGAAAAACGCATAACTAACAATTAGCAACGAATGATGAATAACTAATCGTTGTTTTGTTGCTACGGCTATCGCTATAGATTAACTGTAGCGGTGAAAGTATTTTAAAAATTTGTGCTGAATAATTCAGTACTTAAATATGTAAACAATAAGGCTAATATTATGTCTAAGATCTTTGATGTTGTAAAACCAGGTGTTGTAACAGGCGATGACGTGCAAAAAA